>Ga0209643_1001264_pt1 | contig 25717 bp, 25 predicted proteins | sample AutmiccBRH37_all_FD_187383 | JGI IMG/M metagenome (GOLD analysis project Ga0209643, IMG submission 187383) | Deep subsurface microbial communities from Mt. Terri, Switzerland - Autotrophic microbial communities BRH/37_all (SPAdes) (version 2) | ecosystem: Environmental > Aquatic > Deep... | reverse complement strand
GTGAAATCTCCCGCTTCAAGTTCCCACGTGACTTCTCCCTGGGTAGGTATCCTTATACCATCTATAACTTTGATTTCTTTGACAGACCCAGACCACGTTTCTAAGGAGAACTGTCCACCGAAATCTCCGTACCTCTTAGCAGAGAAACTAGCTATATCCCCATTCTCATCAAATAAAAATATTGCCGAAGCCGTTACTCCTTTGTAGCTCATAGTTGCCTTTGCAGACCTCTCATCGACTGCCTCCCACTGGATATAATCATTCAAGGCTGCGGCCGGAAACCACATCATCTCTGCAAGATAACGCAGCATAGTCCCTTGATCTATTTCTTCACCTGTTGCATCTCCTAAGGTAATCAAGGAAAGTACCTTGATAAGCATATTGCCCTTACCTTCATCATATTTATCTCTGCCGGAGATATGAAACATCGGCGCAACATTTATCTTAGCCTTCCAGATAAATCCAGGATTCTCGGTGACAAAATATTGTTCAGCCTTGAAACTCATCCAAGGTTTATCTGGTTCGGTTCTCATCACCCCTGTTTGTTTTAAGCGTACATCACGTACAGAATCTTTTCCTACCACCTGAGAATTCTCCAGCCATCTTTGAACTGGGCTAGGCAACTTATCGAGATCTTCTTGTTTAACGATATCATCGTTATCTATTCTTTTTGCTAATAGCGCATTAATTTCCCTGTCTACTTTCAGGTTGAATAAAAAATCGGCTAAAAAAGCTACCATAATAAAAGATACAATTAGAAACAGTATAATACCTACTATTATCACTGCAATTTTAGGCATAGTCCCTACCTCCTATTTCTTGTAAAGATAATCATTACTCCTTTTTACATTCTATCCATTCGAAATCCTTACCTTCCCAGATCCTCCATTTCTTTCATAGCTATTCTTTCGGTTATTCTATCAGTATTTTTAAGTATCTTAATCAAGGTTGTTGGCAAGGCTGAAATTTCTTCATCTCCTAAATTCTTGAATATCTCTAACAACAATTCTTCATCCTGACTCTCCCTTTCACGCCAGAATGACACGCACTTTGGGGTTATAGATAGACGGGTCACCCGTTTATCCTCTCTATCTTTAACTAAGGATACGAAACCTCTTTTCTCCAGATTAAGCGCAATAGCTTTAATATTCTGATGTGAAGTAGAAAGCCGCTTAGCTACATCTTGAATAGAAAGGTTTATCGAGGGTGATTTTTCGATAGCCGCTAACACAAGCCATTGTTTGGTCGTAAGATCCCTCTGTGCAAGCACCTTGTCTAATAAATATTCCAGCCTTCTTTCTAGGAGGAATATCAGACCTAGACTCTTGCTTATATCCTGTAATGATTTATCTTCCATCAATGTACCCTCCCAATAAGTAATGCATTACCTTTATAGGTATTATATTACCTATTATGCTATCTGTCAATTATCTCTCTATACTTTTTTTACTTAACAAGATAATACATTCATAGAAAAAGATAAATTAAACGCCTCATGATAATCATAAGACCTAGCAACAGAAACAACAAGCTGATCAACAATTGCGGCAAGCAATCCAGAATGCGATGAATTCGTTGTCCCAAGCTAACCGACAGCTTCAAGCTCATCAAGTATGTAAAAACAAACAATAGCCAAAAGATATTCTTGGAGCTATTTAATTAAAAAATAGCAGTTAAATAATTAATATTTACTGCTATTTTTTAATTAAAATATATTCCATTCTAATTACTAGACATTAAATCTGAAGTTGATGATATCACCATCTTCAACAATATACTCTTTACCTTCCAGCGTTACCAGCCCTTTTTCTTTAGCTTTGGCCATAGATCCAAATTCTTTTAGGTGACGGAATTTACAAACTTCTGCACGAATAAATCCTTTTTCGATATCCGAATGAATCTTACCCGCTGCCTTACGGGCAGGTGTATTCTTCTTGATGGGCCAAGCCCTAACTTCGTCTGGCCCTACTGTCAGAAATGAAACTAACCCTAAATAATCATAAGCAGTCTTGGATAATTTATCAATCCCCGATTCTGTGATACCCAAATCCTCCATGAAGACACTCCTATCCTCAGGTTCCAATTCATTGATTTCCAGCTCTGTTTTAATACTAAGTTGTATCAATGGCGTATTAACCCCCTGGGCAAAATCCATTAAAGCTTCCTTAGTGGGATATTCATTCTCCATGAGCTGGTTCTCATCAAGGTTAACCACATAGATCATAGGCTTTTCTGATAGGAAGCCAAAGTTCTTGAGTTGTTCGTTCTCTTCCTCACTTAAATCTAAATTATGGATTAAAAGTCCGTTTTCCAGACCTTCTTTGCACTTCTTTAAGACTTCAGCTTCTTCCAGATTCTCTTTGGTAACTTTTTTAGATGAATGAATGCGTTCAATACGATTCTCAATAACGCCTAAGTCTGCAAATAAGAGTTCGAGGTTAACCGTTTCGATATCTCTCATAGGGTCGATACCGCCTTCATCATGAATAACATTGTCATTCTCAAAGGCTCGCAGCACATGAACCAAAACATCTGCCTTCCTGATATTATCTAGGAATTGGTTACCTACACCCTGGCCTTTGCTAGAACCTCTAACAAGACCAGGAACATCTATGACTTCAATAGTTGCATAAGTCGTTTTCTTGGGCTCATACATACCATTCAGGAACTCAATCCTCTCATCAGGAATTTTGGCTATTCCTTGATTGGCTTCTATTTTCCCTTTGGAGAAACCTGTTATCTCGATATTTGAACCAGTTAACAGATTATAAAGGGAAGTTTTACCTACTGATGGCAGACCAATTAAGCCTATTTTCATATTTAATGCAGGAGCACTCAATGTTTAAGCAGTAAAGTACTTCCTACTCTTCACTCCTTTTTCCATAAAATATATTATTATTTTTAAAAAAATACACTGTTCCTATATTAGCACCCCTAAGCAGGTGCGGTCAACTTTTACCATCTAACCATCGTGCCCATAATAAAGCTATGAGCAATATATTGCTCATAGCTTTATTATTAATCATGTTTATTTTATACATATGAACATATGAACTTATGTCTCAAATAACTTCTAAATACACAACAATTAGTCTTAGTTAATTGGCGGTCTCACAATTTCAACTTAACACTTTCATCTTTTCTTATCATCTGCACAGGATCAGGATTGGAATTATATCGCTTGTTTACTGCTATGTCAGCTAACTTAAAGTGTTCGTCTATGGCGGTATTTAGATGATTTGTCCATATCTCTCTTAATTGAACATTAGTAGTTTCAGCGAGGGCTACAGTCTGACAGTGGAGAGCCGCCTTGGAATCAGCAAGCATCTTCGCAAGTATATCTTGATCGTTAATAACTGCGGTTTCCATTTTTAGTCTTCCTCCTTGTTATTGCAATATCCCTTTTGCTTTAATAAACTGCTCCAATTCTCCTCTTTGATTCTGTTTGACATTAATAGCATTAGTTATCAATGATTTGGTCTGCTGCTCCTTCGCTAGCTGAGAATACTGTTGAAGCACCTTAACTTCTGTAGTAAGAGACTTAATTATTTCATGTAATTCCGTGGTTTCATGCGCAGCCAATTCTGTCTTCTGATCCAATTCTAAAACCTCCTTATATCTTAAATAAGGGATTTTTATTCCCGTATAATACTCTGGGCATTCTCATAATCTTCCTTAACCTGTTTATTTGGAACCCAATAAGGATGGTACCAATCGTTTTCCACAGCAATATCCGCTAGTCGAAAATGCTTTTGGAGTGCTGAATTTAGCTCTTTCTTTAGAACTTGCCTCATTTGAGGATTACTACTCTCGCTTATTGCTAGGATAAGTGAACTCAAAGCAAATTTGGAGTCTTTCATCATATCGTTGACAATATCTTGTTTAGCTAGTTTGCCAATATCTTCTACTCCAAATAAAGTTTCTAAAATACCCATCTAGACCCCCCCTATTTCCATGCTCGATTTTTCGCTTAATTTACCAAGTTCATTGATAAAGCTCACAGAACTCTCCAGACAATCCTGCATATAAGATCTGAGCTTCTCGTCTTCCACTAAGGCCATATTCGCTTTAATTTTCTTTATCTCTGTTTGTTTGAAACGTAGAATCTCATGAAGTTCGAGAGTCTCATGAGGCGCTAATGTATCCTGATTCATCATCAACCTACCTCCTTCAGTGATTAAGAGAACATACTAGTTCATATAACCTTTCATATTATTTTGGTTCAATCAAACAATTCTTATCCCTGAAGTCAAAAAAAGATTAAAGGTCAGATATGATCTTGACCTTTAATCTTCAAACGGGCATCTAAAGTTATACATATTCTACCTTAGTTACTGCATACTTTTCCGGAAACATTGGCTATTTCCTTGATGGACATGGTGGGATTATTGCAATCCACACTTTCCAAAACTTTTTTAATATTGCTGATATCTTTTCTTTTGGCAGTTACCTCGATAACATATCTCTTATTCCCATGGATTCCATAAGTCACTATAGTATTTACGGAGAAACCAGCTTCTCTCAAATGGTCAGAGATAATAATCATTCTCTCTTTATCACTTACCATAATATCAGCCTCGATTAATCCGATCGCAATTCTTTCTTCAACTGCTCCCCCAACAAAAACCCCAAGCATCTTTCCTACCGCAAAAGCCAATATATATAGATACTCGCCACCTGAAGTAACTTTAGTAATCACTGACGCAAAAATAATTGCATCAATAAATACGATGATATAAACAGGCTTAAAATATTTTTTCGCTGTAAAAATAGTCTTCAACGTTCCTATGGCATTACTTATTGTCATGACTAAGACGACCAAAAATAATTCTACAAATAAATTCATTCTTAACACCTCCTTTCTAAGGTTTATATATAACATACAACTTTTGCTGTATATTCCAGCTATTTGCACATAAAAAGGCCCCTCTTACCAATTAGAAGAGGAGCCACTTTTTGTTAACCTATCTTCTTTATTAGATATCTAAATTGCAACGAAACATTATTATATCATAGTTATGTATAATAATAAAGAAGCAATCGTATATTTTATTTTTTACTTCATTCTATCGTGTCGACACTCTATTACCATATGATAAAAAACCATATTTAGAACGAATTAGTTTTTCTAATCTCTTAAATAATTTATATCCTGAATTAGTTGCTGAACATCGTAGTACCTTAGATGCTATTATTACTTTACTCAGCCAAAAAACTAATAAAAGGCTAGAAACAGTACTAGATCTGAATCTCTCATTCTACCTAATACCCTTCAAATCTGTTTCCCTGTGTATTACAAGCAGAAACATACATCATCTTGTAAAATTTCCCATATAAATTTATACTTTAAACTGCTTTTGGGTTATTTTCCAATATATAGTTACAAATAATTCTTTAATTATCCTCTTTGACAAATTTTTTCAATTCTCATTTACCCAAATATGGAATATCAGTTCCTAATAACTATCCAAAACTTTTCTGAATATCCAACTAATGTAAAAATAATTGATTTGCTTTTGATAAAGAATAACTTTGACAAAAAGTAATCAGGGAGCTGACTTCTCTTGAAACTTCTCGATATTCATACATTCACTTCTCCTAATGTTTACAGTCTGGATCAGGATATCGTATTGATACGAATTAGATTAGATAATTTGAAAGAAACAGAGACAAAAGATATACCCGGCTTTAATGAAAACATCATTCATTTGTTTCCAGGACTAGCGAATCATAAATGTACAAAGGGTTATGTAGGCGGTTTTCTAGATAGATTGGAAGAAGGAACTTATCTGGCCCATGTTATGGAACATCTTTGCCTTGAGATTCAAGGGATGCTAGGAATTGACGTTAAATATGGCAAAGCCCGTCAAGAATTTGAGGACATCTATAAAATTATCTTTGCTTGCGAGAATACTTCAGTAGGAAAAGCATGTGCTTATTTTATTTATGAGACTGTCTATCGGCTTGCGAATGATGAGCAGCCACAATTTGAAGAAGGATATAGCCGCTTAAAGCAACTGAATACTGCATACCATACAGGGGCTAGTGCAGGTGCTATTCTTAAAGAGGCTAAAAGAAGAGGTATTCCTACGAGTGAGATATCTGACAGTGGGCTAATTCGTTTGGGTTATGGAAAATATCAAAGATATATCTCCTCAACCCTCTTTGAAAATACAAGCAGTATTGCCACAGATATAGCTTGCGATAAAGCCTTAACTAAAGCCTTACTTGATGAGGTCTGTATTCCTGTCCCTGAAGGACAGGTTTGTTTTACGATTCAGGATGCAGTCAGTTGTGCCCAAAATATTGGGTATCCTGTTGTTGTGAAACCTAAATGTGGTAACAAAGGAAAATATGTAGCTGTTAACCTTAAAGATGATGTAGAAGTCGAATTAGCTTTTGCAGAAGCTTTAACTCTAGGTCCAGAGGTTATTATTGAAAAGTATATACTCGGTAAAGATTATCGAATTCTCGTCGTTCATGGGAAAGTTGTGGCGGTGGCTGAACGAATACCTGCGAAAGTTGTTGGGGATGGGAAGCATACTATTACAGAACTTATTGATTTAGAAAACTCGAATCCCCTTCGTGGAGAGGATCATGAAAAGCCCCTAACTAAAATAAAAATTGATGATTATGTTATTAGAACACTTTTCAAACAAGGTATTGAACTAGAAACAATCCCAAGACCGGCACAGATAATTTATTTAAGGACTAATTCTAATCTGAGTACTGGAGGCACAGCCATAGATTGTACCGATTTGATTCATCCCCATAATAAAGAGATAGCAGAAATCGCCGTCAAAACAATAAATTTAGATATTGCAGGTATAGATCTGGTTATTCCTGATATATCTCAACCGTTAAGTAGAGACTTCGGTGCTGTTGTAGAAGTTAATGCTGCACCGGGAATTAGAATGCATCTTAATCCTACTGAAGGGCAAAAAAGAGACGTAGTATCACCAATTCTGGATATGATCTATCCTCCTAATCAGAAATCTAGCATTCCTATAATTTCGATTACTGGTACCAACGGAAAAACTACTACGACAAGAATGGTTAATCACATTTTAAAACATAGTGGATATTTTGTAGGAATGACTACGACACATGGGATTTATATTAATGGTCAATGTATCGAAGATGGAGATACCACCGGATATATGAGTGCTTGTCGAGTACTGAATAATCGTCAGATAGATGTTGCCGTCCTGGAAACTGCCCGCGGGGGAATAATTAAGAATGGTTTGGGATATAGAAAAGCTGATGTAGCAGTCTTGACCAATATCTCTAATGATCATCTGGGGGTAGACGGACTCAATACTATGGAAGAATTGTACCATATTAAGTCACTGGTGACTGAAGCAGTGAAAGAAGATGGTTTTTGTGTGCTGAATGCAGATGATAACTGGGCACTTAAAGCTCGTAACAAGGCAGGGGGACGGATAGTTCTTTTTACCTTCAATAAAGATAACCCTGAATTTGTATCCCATATCCAAACAGGTGGTTATGGGGTTTTTGTAGATAATAATTCTATTTATGTCAGCAAAAAAGGAAGAATAGATTATGTAATAGACATCGAAAGCATCCCCGCAACTCTTGGAGGGATACTTAAACACAATATTTTTAACGCTATGGCGGCAATAGCTGCTTGTCACGCAGTAGGAATACCTTTAATAAACATCAACAAAGCAATACGCTTATTTTCTTGTGAACTTGGCATGAATCCTGGACGATTCAATGTGTTTGACTTAAAAGGTGATATTAAAGTTATCCTTGATTACGGACATAATTATGATGGTTATCGTGTTACTATCGATGGTCTTAAAGGATTAAATCCCGAAAGGCTTGTTGGGGTAATAGGAGTTCCAGGAGACAGAAGAAACGAAGATATTATTAATATCGGGAACTTAGCAGGAAAATATTTTGACGAGTTAATTATTAAAGAAGACAAAAATCTTAGAGAACGTCAACCATTAGCTGTGGCAAGTCTTCTTAAAACTGGAGCACTCGCAGCTGGTCTTGATCATAAGGCTATAAAGATTATACCCCTGGAAGAAGCTGCTCTAAAATATGCTTTAGCTAATGCTGTTAAAGGGGACGTTATTGTTGTCTTCTTCGAAAAGATGGATCCGCTTCTGAAGGTAATCCAACAATTCAATTCGTCGAAAACCTATGACCTAATAAGCTACACACCTTTCGCGGAATCAATGAATAAAGAAGTGCGGTATCCGAAGGCCCTTTATCCTGAGCAGTAATATGAAAGGAAGGTAACGATGGAAATAAGAGAAGATGTGATTATCCCTTTAGGGTATGGAAAATTTGTTCGTTCAGACAAGATTATCGCTTTAGAACCTATCGAGGAAGATCGTGGTCCAGGTAGAAGAACTCGTGTATTCGTTGAACAGATGGCTTCTCCTCTGATTGCTTCAAGAACAGAGACATCTGTCTTAACCGATATGGTCGAAACTCCCAAGGAAATTATTGAGGCTACAGCTTCCTTTGAACTGTTACATGATATCTATGATGATATCAATCAGATTGGCCCGATGCTGAGAAAAAGTATCAAAAAAGAAGCCCAACTAGACTTAGATAAAATAGAACGGAAAATTGAAGAAATCCTTAAACATGAAATCACTTTTGAATAATTCTCCCTCCAAACCCTTCGTCTACAAACATCGTATCTAAACTTACACCACCAGCGTAAGACTGGACAACATCTGATTAAATCTCTATTCACATAATCCAGCTTGAGATTTTCTAATCTAATAAAAGTTTAGATATTATAATTGTTATTTCCGTACTATCTTATAATCACCATTTGGTCTTCTTTCATATGTGAATTCTGGAGTCAACGTCTCTACAAACGCTTTAACCCAAGCTTCCCTTAGATCATAAAAGTGTTGGATATCTCCTTCAACTTCATCCCAAAAAGGTTTATGCAGACATTTTGTTGTTCGCCAGATAATGACGTTATCACTACCTGAGAGAATGTCATTTACTCGCTGGTCAGGCATACCTTCTAGAACAAAATCATTAAGGACAATGTATAACTCTTCTGGGGTCCTAGGCATAACGCCTTTATATTCACGAGCTGCATTTTCACCATGTTTGGCGAAAATTTCCGCAATATTATACTTAAATTCTGGTTCCTTCTTTAAGATAGTGGTTATAAATGCTGCCTGTCTTAATTCTGTGCTTTGAACCACTTCATAAAGCCAAAGATGGATATTAGATTTAGCAGCTGCTTTCTTTAAAGGAACTGCTCCCGTAGGTTCACCATAAGACTTTACTATATCCTGCATTAACGTATTGGCAGGGAAGCCTTGGCTATTCGCCCATTGCACGATATCTTCCTCTATTTTCTCCAGCATTATAATCTTATTATATAGCCACTGATGTATTTCTCGTTGTGCACTCACGTCTTTTGCCTCCTGATTAATATATTCTCAATGCTGTTTTTATTCTTATACAGTTTAACATACTTTCTTCATATTGTAGAAACTAAGCCCCATAAACAGAATCTTCCGTTTATAGGGCTTAATTAGAACATTAAACATTTACCTATTTGTCAAGCATTAATTCAGTTTTATCAGCTCACCACGATCAGCTGTTTCCGGTGGTTTTTCCAGCCAACCTCTTTCTATCATCAAGTCTGTACCATCTTTGGCAAAATGAATGAGCTCTAGGATAAGGCGACCGAAAGCTGCAGCTACATCTTTTCTGGAGGTATTTGTAAGAGACATACCGTACCCTAAGATACTGTAGGCTGTAACCACTGTAAGATGGAACATAATCAACTTGTCACTAAAGGGAGATTCTGTTGAGGTGGTGATTTCAAAGTCGGAAGTAGTCGGTACAGGTAAATCCTCCTTTTCCAATAGAGAACCAAGGACTTTTACTTGTTTATCGGTAATTTTTTTTCCCCTAGATAGATGTTTCTTGACCTTCTCATCCTTGACTGTTTGACTTGTCCCCAAGCTTAAGGTCTCCAATATGAGCTTTGATTCCATATTATCAAAGAGATAGCTTATTTCCAGAGCGTTAAGAGGTCTTTTTGTTCCAACCAAGGAACCATAATAATTCTTGTCATAAACATACTCTACTCTGTCCGGGATGACAATATTTGGGGTTTTAATCAATAGGCCTTTTGCTAAGAGTACATCCGTAGATTTTTGAATTATTTCCCGACATGTGGAGATACATTCATAAAACAAATCTCTGATTTGAGGAAGATATGATATCCCATAAGCTTGACTATATTGGTGAAGAATATACCTATTCGTAAGTCTTGTATAGGTTATTAAGAAACTCTCGGAATAGAGTTCTTTGGCATTGGTTTCTACATCATTTTCACCGAAACCCGCCGGTAAAGGATGCTTTATGAAGTTGAAGATATCCGCCATAGATCTTAACCGTTTACTTGAGATATCGAGTGCTCTTTGGAAGATGGGTTTGAAATCAGGATTTTCTGATTTTGCAACTATATATTTAAGCATACATACAGACATGGTCTCTGCTAAATAACTGGACCAAAGATAGGCAATCTCTGAAGCAGATGGCATAATGTTTGAAGGATTATGGTGGACTGTCTCATGTGTTATTGCCCCTAGGTAATCTTGCCCTGTATTTGCTTCTGTTTGGTTTGTTTGTTCTATGTTTTGCATATATTTAGATCGCCTCCCGGAGATTATCATGTGAATAAATCTCTAAGTTGTCATTAACATAGTGTAACAACTATTGAATGATAATATACTTTAGCAATACACCTTATAATGAACGAAATCAACAAGACCCAACAAGTTTCTACTTGCTGGGTCTACTAATATCGTAATTATCTTATCAGGCTAATTGACTTAAATTCAGCGTCAAACAGCTTTGCACAGCCTTAACCACATCCAAAATATCAAAGGGCTTACTTAGAAATGCTTGGTAGCTATCTCTGCAGGGAAAATCACTTAAATTAGGAATCGAACCTGACATAAGGATTTTAGGAATTTCACTTAGTCTATTACTTTCATTCATCTGTTCAATTATCTTTTTTCCATCTAGAGAGGGAAGTCTATAGTCCAGTAATACTACATCGGGCAAGGGATCTTCCCCAAGCCTCTGAAACCCTAATAATCCGTCATGCATAACAATTACCTCATGCCCGCTTTCGGATAGAATCTCTTTCAGAATAAAAGCGATATTCGGTTCATCTTCAATTATAAGAACTCTTGCCATATAAAAACTCCCCCTGATTATTTCCTTTGCCAGATATTAGTTTAAACCATTAATGCGATGATATTTGTCGTTTGGGGGCGAGCCTATTATTTTTTGTATTTCAACATATTTCTTGTTTCTTTTAATATATATAAAAAGTCTAAGTTCTCATAGGTTAATTCCCTGTCGCCCTCTCCAAAAGTTTGAGACTGCTCAATTATTAATAATTGAGCAGTCGGCCAAATATTTTTTACAATTACTTCTGCTTTAGAAGTCGAAACGGGTAATATCACTAGACGGGGTCTATATTTTATCAGTTGTTCCTGTTCATGGTCTTCTATATCTTCTATCGTAAGTACTGTATATCCTGTCTGCCTAAGCATTTGCTCAAGGGGAAATCTTCGATATTCGTTTGCCATAATAAGAGCGATATCTACAATCGTTGTAGATGTTCTCTTACTTATGGGAAGGCAAACAGCAAAAGCTGCTCCCCCTTGTGGGAGGTTACTGACTTTTATCTTCCCACCATGATTATTGGCGATTGTCTGTACTACCGAAAGCCCTAATCCAGTGCCGTGAGGCTTGGTGCTAAAGAAGGGATCAAAGATTTGACTCTCTTTATGTGGAGGAATACCAGGGCCATTATCCTCTATTGAAAGTTCCACCCAATCTCCTATTTGTTTGAGCTTCACGGTCACTTTACCATTGTCGCCCGCAGCCTGGATAGCATTGCGAACCAGATTAAGTGTTACTTGAGTCAGTTGCCCAGAGTCTCCGTCTATAGGTGAAACTTCATGAAAATCGGCAGTTATTTTGGTGTTATAATGTAAGGCTTCTCCCTCTAATAATGGTAAAAGTTCATTCAACAATGATGTTAAATTTAAAGGTTGGGAAGATATTGTTGACGGCTTCCCCAAGAGTAAAAATTCATTTAGGAGGCCTGTTACCCGATCTAATTCTTTCAGGATTAAATCAGAGTAACCCCTTACTTTTACCGGGTCCTGCTTTCTAGCAAGTAACTGTACCAATCCTTTAGCGGCGCTTAGAGGATTTCGCAGTTCATGAGCAAGTGCTCCTACCATGGTAGCTGTTACTCCCAACCTTTCCGCTTGGCGGACTGTAACCTGAAGTTGGTGATTATCGCTCTCATCATCTACTAAGAGAATCCAACCAGAAAAATCTTCTTTGTCAAATATCGGACAGATTTGCCAGTTAAGCCAATAATCTCTTTCATCATTATGCCAGAAATCCATATGACCTGCTTCATTTAGTTTGCTCTCCTCGGTAATATAAGAAATCCAGGGGGCATGGATATCTGAGATTGGCATATTCAGAATATCTTTAACCGGTTTATTTATTAGCTTTGCAAAACTATTATTAACGTAAATTATTGCTTTGTTCTTATTTATTAGTACAACTCCACTTCTTAAACTCCCAAGAACGTTGGCAAACTGTGCTTGAACTAGTTCAAACAATCTTTGAATCTCAAATACTATTGTACATTCTTGGGCCATTAAAGGAAGCAAAGACTGAGCTCGTTGCTGATTATTAGGTTCTAATATCCCTAGAGAACCAATCTTACTGCCTGTTTGCAGGGGAGCCTCAACTTTTAAGAAGCCTTTGCTCTTCACAGCTTGCCTGACAGCTTGCTCTTCACCCTTAATGAGTAAGACTTCGCAATCACCATCTTGATACTCCAACCAACTTCCTTTGGCATCCAATAGAATAACCAGAGCACTTAGCACAAGGTTGAATGCATATGAGACAGCATTATCTTGTCCTTGAAAGAAGTTAAGTACAATTTGGTTCATCTGTCTTAGTGCGGATAACTCAACAGCTCTTTCCCCCCCGATAGCACCTTCTAAAAGGGAATTTAGAAAGTCGGAAAGAATCTTACTGGCTATTTCTGCCTTTTCTCGCAAAATTAGTTGATTATTTGATAAACAGTGAGGACAATCTAACGCAAAAATGATTATTTCACCTGGAATTTCTACTATAATGCATGTACTCCCATTGTTTGTAACAAACTCTTCTAGGTTAGACATCTTGTCCTGGGCCCTTCTGATATCGGCAAGGGTCAAGTCGGGATACTCTGTTTTACACCTGGAACAAATTTTAGAGGTTTTAAAATAAAAATTTGATTGGGGGCTGGTAACGGTCATATTCAATTGAAAACCTTGGGCAGTGCTTTCCAAAAAGCTCAACCATCTGTTAGAATTCAATAATCTATTTGGGGTCATTATTAATCCCATTTATCCATCCCCTTTCATACGTTATTTGAGACTAAATCCATTCTCATCAATCACAACTTCAGTTATTGTATTCGCATGAGAACTCCCACGCATCTTGACTACCCGAAGGTATCTCTTCAATTCAAAATCACTCTCAATAAATTTCAAGAGAATTAGGTTATCTGCGACATAGCTTATTCCATGTTTAGTAAGCTCAGAGGCAATTGCTGAATTATGTATTTCGTTTGTCAAGCAAACTGTTACTTCTTGAGTTTTGAAATAATCAGTCAATCCAAAAATATAATTCGTGTATTTTATTTTATCCGCCATCCCCAATTCAAAAGAAGAGATAGAATCAATAACAACCCTCTTGGCTTTATTCTCATGAGCTAGTCTTTGAATATAGTACACATGTTCATCAACATCCAGTTCAACGGGGGAGAAATGCTCTAAGAATAGTAAGCCCCTGTCAATATAATCTTGTAAATTAATACCCATTTTTAAGCAAGAATGGATTATTTGCCTTGGATTCTCCTCGAAAGTTATAAAGACAGCTTTCTCTCCCTTTTTCATACCAGCTAAGATAAAATTTAAAGCCAGGATAGTTTTCCCGGTACCGGAAGCCCCGCTTACCAGCGTAGCAGTACCGTAAGGAATACCACCCCGCATCATCTCATCGAGTTTAGGCACACCCGTAGATACTTTCTCCGCAAAGTTATAATAGGTTTGTTTATTAACAGAGGCATTTAATCTTGGGAATATCTCTATTCCGCCACTACCAATAGAGAAGACATTCTCTCCACCTGTGTAAGCAGTGCCGCGCATTTTAAGGATACGCAGATACCTTTTCTGTCGTATTTTTTCCTCTGTCCCGTATAGCAGGATTATACCATCTGCTATGGCACTCTCCGGTCGTATTTCTATATCCTCTTCTGAATACTCTCCTAGCAGAATAGCGGTACAACCCCAAGTGGTTAAACGCAGAGAGAGGTCAAGCAAAAACTCTCTATACTCGGTCATACCAGGTATCATATCAGCAATAGTTTTTATTGTATCAATAACCATCAACGTTGGCTGATGAGTTTGTATAAGCTCATTTATAACAGCAAGAGATTTACTCGGACCGTATTTGCGCAGTGTACTGCCAAGGTCCTGATAGATTACAGATTCTTGTACCTTGGTATAATCAAAGAAATCAAATTGCTGTTGAAATTTCATAACTTTTATCTGTGGCTCCGCTAAAGTGGTAAGATATACGGCTTTTCTCTCTGCAGAGGCGTTGGAGAACATCATCTGATGTGCCAGGATAGTCTTGCCAGTTCCGGGGCGACCCGCGATAAGGATAGCAGCACCCTCAGGAAACCCACCAGATAGAATATTATCTAACGATTCTATACCCGTTGATATTCTGTCCAAGTTCTTCTTCCTCCTAATACTCTAGGTATTTTGTCAATTTGCTTGCTAATTCTTTACCTACAAGCCTTCCCAAGCTAGTTATAATAGTCATTGTAAATTCATGTGCTATTTTCTCAGCTTGATTAGGGTCTATATCATCCAGCCCATCTAAAGAGATTCCACTCTCCGAAAACTGTATTAAATTCGCTTCCTCATACTTTTCTTTTGTTTTCCATTGGGCATGCTCAAGGATTAATATAACAACATGACTACCCAAAGACTTCTCAACCTGGTCAAACATTTCTTTAGTCATCGTCTTATAGGTTGCTAATTTTTCCGATCCCATTTTACTTTTACACCTCCTCTTTGTTAGGACGGTTTAAACACTTCTTTTTCTGCATATTAAATGTGTATTCTGCATATTCACGCAGAATCCTCCAAAGTTTACCATATTATTAGAATCATCTACAACAAAGTAATGTGGGTGAATTCACCCACATTACTTTGCAACATTTTTTAGTGGAACCTTCTTTTTTTTCGCTAGGTAATTTTCATTTGCGGCGGAACCTGTGCCCATCCTTTTTTCTTAGTAATAATACAAAGCTCATCGAACTCATAAATTTTTTCTAATAACATATCGATAAAAATTTCTCGTAACGAATCATTAACAACACTATTCCTTACCGCTGTTGAACAAAGTGAAAGAAAGTCCTGAAAACCTGAAAAAATCCGCCTATAAATGAATTCATCTTTCACTACCCCACTATCAGCCTCGAATTGGATTGTTTCCCGAGGGCGGGGGGGCAGTGGCAACTGGTATAACGCAAGCTGCTCTTCAAGAGTTGCGGATTGTTTTTGTACAAGCTTCATCAGTTTCTGAATTATTTTTTGTAGTTCAGGGTCATGAGCATAATTATAGAACATCTGTAAAGAATCATCCCAGTCATATCGTGCTACCAAATTATCCCAGATGGCATACGCTTCTCCTATAGATACTGTTGGTTTCTGGGCTGAATCATATCTTCCTATATGGAAATTTCCTATCTGCACCATATTTATCCTTCACCTATTTTCATTAAAGGGGGATTGCGCAGCCATCCCTTCACTTTTCCATATTTACATATATTATTATAAGCCCCTAACTCATTTTTAAGAAAACCAATAAAGATTCTTCTCAAATCATCGTTATACACCATGGTCTTTACAGTCCGAATCAAGTTATCTATGAAAGACTGAATACCCATAAAGAGTTTGTGAAAGACATATTCATCATTAACTATATTACCTTCTAATTTAAATCTGACACTTTTGGGAGGTCGATCGGGCAAGGGTAAGTGATACTTATCCATTTCTTTTTCTAGGATATTGACCTGGTTCTCCAGAATATCCATTAACCCCTTTTGCATAATTATTTTAAAATCTACATTGTGGATAGCATTAAGGTATATCTGTGTTGTATGAATAATATCATATCGAGCAACAAGGTTATCCCATAGTAGAAATGCCTCACCGCAGTTAATCGCTGGACACTCTGCAGATTGAGCTAAACCTATATGCCAGTCTTTAATCTGCATGTATTGTTCCCCCATCAAAGATTCTTTTTTCTAAGAGTGTCCCGATGATTAAATCTTTATCCATAATTATTGAATCCTTTTACTCTCAGAGTTTTATTTATTTCGACAAATTAATCGGATTAAATCCAGGAGATAAATAAGATACTAAATATAACCATGATTAACAGGTAAGCTATAGTGCACTGGAGGTGAATCATACATGAGTAATCAAAGTTCTTTTTCACTCCCGAAGAAAATTGCAGCTACTACTTCTGCTCTAATCGCCGCTAGGTACTTAAAAAAACGACAACATGATAATATTAATAAAGAATTAACCAAGAACAGAAAAATTATGATAGGTGGTTTACCCATAGCTTTCTATGCGGTTAAATCTATTTTCCGTAGAATGACCCAACAAAAAGTAGCTGATTCTATCACTACTCTAACCACCGATGAATACAGTCATAACTTAATTGAGTTATTGAGTGCTATTAAACGAGCAAGTCTGGAAAACATTATCTTGATTAACATACGGGCTACTCAAGGAACTGTTATAAATAAACCTCTTGGCAGCTCTAAACAGTTTGACGGTTTTGATAACTTGATGTTTGTCAAACCCCAGCTGGGGAAAATCTCAAAACCCGGAAATTGCAATGTCGATATGGAAGTTACACTTGGCCCTAAAGCACAAAAACCACTGGTCACAAAAATTCCTTTGCTTATTACCGGAATGGCTTATGGCGTTGCCTTGAGTGAACAAGCCAAAATAGCTCTTGCCAAAGGAGCTAGAACTATTGGTACCGCAACAAACTCTGGTGAAGGTCCATCTCTGGCTGAGGAACGAAAAAATGCCGGCAGATATATTCTACAGATTGCACGTTTTCCTTGGGGATTACGCACTAATCAAGAAATTGAATCCGCAGATATGCTGGAAGTGCAAGTATCCCAAGGTGCCCAAAGCGGTACATTTTATTTAACTCCTGAAGAGATAAAAGGTAAAGCAAGAAAGTTGATGGGGCTATCTCGTAATCAAGGAATAACTAGTTTACCAGCACCTCTTGGTGTAGAAAGTGTAAAAGATTGGAGGTTATTGGTAGATAATTTGCGTAAAAGGGCTCAGAAAATTCCGATTGGTGTTAAAATGATGGCCACTCATAAACTTGAAGAAGATTTAGAGATAGCTATAGATGCAGGTTTTGATGTCATAGCAATCGATGGCGCACAAGGCGGATCATTTATCTCTAATGCAACTATGCAGGATGATTTAGGTATTCCAAGTCTTCATGCCTTAGTTCGAGCTGTCCGTTACTTACAACATCGAGGAATTCGCAATCAGATAAGCCTGATTGTGGCCGGTGGCTATTATACACCCGGAAGTTGTCTGAAAGCCCTAGCTCTGGGTGCTGATGCTATCTATCTTGGTACAGTACCTTTATATGCTCTGGTCAATAAACAACATAAAAAAGTATTGCCTTTGGAACCCCCTACAACTCTCGTGAGTTACAGTTCTAAATATAAGAACAAATTGGATATCGACTTAGGTGCTGAGAGAGTTGCCAATGTACTTCGATCTATGGTTGTCGAAATGGAGCAAGTCCTTCGCGCTTTAGGAAAATCATCTATCAAAGACCTTAATCCTGATGATCTAGTAGCTCTTGATAGTATTTCCGCTGAAATAACAGGAGTACAAAGGGTATACTGAACGCTGCAACATATAGAACAGGCTGCCTGTGTCAGGCAGCCTGCTTTTATTCGAAGATCATAAGATTTAGAAGATAACGCCTAAAGCAATCAGGATTAAAATTGCAATGGCGATGATTCCTGCTCCTACGCCGCCGGCATAACCATAACCGGTAGCAGCAGCACCAGCACCATACTGTGGTCCATAAGCATTTACTGCGCCTGTATAACCATTTCCATAACCGTACATAAAAACTCTCCTTATTAAATATTTTTGTAGTTGAAAACTAAAAAACGATTCCCATTGCAATCAATAAAAGAATGATTACAACTACGATAGCAATACCGCAATAACTGCCAGCCCCAAAGCCTGCAGTACCAATTCCAGCTGCACCTAATGCCATTTGAAAACCTCCTTTGCCTTATTTGTCAATGGCTTACTTTATAAACCATTAATTCAAATTATTACCAATATCATTGTATGATTTTAATTTATTTTCGGTACAAAGAATGTAGCTTTAAATAACAAGTTTTTTCAATTTACTTCAAGAAATAAATCTTGACCATGTCGATAGGAATTGTTATACTTTCTATAATATTGATATTGATTATCATTACCATGACCATGACAAAAAGGGGGGGCTCGCTTTCTAGTAACTTTTCCTTATTGTAACCAAATAAAATAATAGGAGTGTATCTAACAAAATGCTAAACAAACGAAAAATTATAACAATTATATCCATCCTGCTTACTTTGACTTTAATTTTGTCCGCATGCTCAGCACCCCTAAATAGCCCGGGAAATAATGATACGAAAGAAAATGGAATGGTAAATCTCTACACTGATCGTCACTACGATACCGATCAAATGCTTTATGACTTATTTACCAGTGAAACCGGAATTAAGGTAAATGTCGTCAAGGGTGATTCCGATGAATTAATTGAGAGATTGGAAAGAGAAGGTAATGATACCCAAGCCGATGTACTTATAACAGCAGATGCTGGAAGACTCTATAAAGCTATGGAAAAAGAATTGTTACAACCTGTTGCTAGCCAGATTCTGACAAGCAATATCCCTCCAAACTTACGAGATGAGGACAATAACTGGTTTGGTCTAACTGTAAGGGCGAGAGTTCTTGTATATTCGAAAGATAAAACGGATGAATCCGAACTTTCTACCTATGAAGACCTAACCGATCCCAAATGGAAAGGTAAAATTCTTGTCCGCTCTTCATCCAATATCTATAACCAATCACTTCTCGCCTCGATGATTGCCATAAATGGTGAAGAAAAAACTAGAGAATGGGCAAAAGGAATTGTAGAAAATCTAGCTCGTGAGCCAAAAGGGAACGATAGAGACCAAGCAACTGCAGTAATATCAGGAGAAGGTGATATTGCTATCATGAATACTTATTATATTGGAAAAATGCTGACCTCAACAAATCCCGAAGAAATAAAAGTTGCCGAGAATGTAAGTGTTTTCTTCCCCAACCAGGAGACTACCGGGACCCATATTAATGTAAGCGGCATCGGGCTGACTAAAAGTGCTAAGAATCCTAAAAATGCAATTAAGCTGATGGAATTCCTGGTTAGTGAAAAAGCACAGAAGCTATTCGCCGAAGCAAACTTCGAGTATCCTGTTAACCCAGATGTTCAATCCGCAGAAATGTTAAAAGCCTGGGGAAAATTTAAAAGCCAAGATATTAATTTATCTCTTTTAGGTAAATACAATAAAAAAGCTACCGAGATTGCGAATGAAGTAGGTTGGAAGTAATAACTCCTGATTCTACCCGTAGTTACTAAGAGGAGAAGCAACCTTAAGGTTGTTTCTCCTCTGTTAGAAGGAGTGGTTATTGTCATGAGATTTATTAAAGTGAATCTTAGATTTCTAAATGTTTGGTCCATTTTCAGTTTCTTATTTGTATTAGGGATTATATTTTCTAATCTATTGGTTTTTACTTCATTGTTTCAGGCACCTTCAGAGAATTGGGAACACATTAAGGAATATTTATTAGCGGATTATATAAAAAACACTCTGCTTCTAATAACCTTTACTGGTACATTTACATTTTTAATAGGCACTTCCTTAGCCTGGCTCATTTCATTCTACGATTTTCCACTAAGAAATTTCTATAAATTGGCCTTTATTCTACCACTTGCCATCCCCACCTATATCGGGGCCTATACTTACACAGGTCTGTTAAATTATACAGGTATTGTCCAATCTTCATTGAGGAATTATCTTAACTATCAGGTGAATCCAAAGCTCTTCGATATTATGAATATTGGTGGAGCAGTCTTTATTTTTACTTTATTCTTGCTCCCTTATGTATATACAATAGTTTCATCTTTTTTCCAAAATCAGTCTTCTTCCCTAATTGAAACTGCACGCTTACTGGGAAGAAAACCTTTAAACATATTATTAACTATTTTATTGCCTTTGGCACGCCCTGCAATAATCGGGGGAGTAAGTCTTGTTGTTTTAGAAGTACTAAATGATTATGGAGTGGTCAAGTATTTTGGGATCACTACTTTTAGTACGGCAATATTCAAAAGCTGGTTTGGTATGGGAGATATTGACTCTGCAATAAGGCTTGCAGCATCACTATTAATTATAGTTTTCTTTATCCTTACATTAGAGAAGATGGTGAGAGGCAGAAAAAGGTTTGACTCCTCAACATCTAAATTAAGACCTATCACTCTGCAAAAGTTAAGTGGCTACAAAGCTCTGCTGGCTTTCACTTATTCATTCCTTATATTTAGTCTCTCATTCTTAATTCCCATTCTTCAACTTCTTTATTGGTCTTTAATTACCTATAACAACGTTTTAAACAATAAGTTTTGGCAGCTGCTTGTGAATTCTATTTCCGTAGCCTTAGTCGCAACCTGTACCATTGTCTTCGCCTCTGTAATCGTCGCCAATTTTCAGAGAATTTCGGGAACCAAGTTGTCCAAAGCCTATGCCAAAATCACCACTTTCGGCTATTCTATCCCCGGAGCAGTTATTGCCATTGGAGTAATGGTTCTGTTTATTAGCTTAGATCGAAAATTATTCTGGTTCTATAATATTGTCAATCCTGAATCAGCTGAACTAGTACTTAGCATGAGTTTAGCCATGCTAATTTTCGCTTATGTAATCCGCTTTCTGGCCATCGGCTTTAATTCAGTACAGACTGGCTTTGAAAAGATAGGAAAAAAATTCTTTGAGGCTTCAAGAACTCTCGGGATGACAACAACAAAGACTTTCTTCAAAATCGATCTCCCAATGCTCAAACCGGCACTCGTAGGCGGTTTCGTACTGGCTTTTGTTGATGTTTTGAAGGAATTGCCCTTAACTTTAATCCTTCGCCCATTTAATTTTGATACCCTGGCTACCAAAGTCTATCAATATGCAAGCGACGAGATGATTCCAGAGGCTGGAGTCCCTTCTCTGATAATCATCGTAGTTAGTCTTATCTCAATATTCTTGTTAAATAAAATGATTATGAAGGAGGAAGGTTGATGTATGTCCAAATTCGCGACTTAACTTTCCGTTATAAGAATTCCGATGAAGATATCCTCAAAAATTTAAACCTTGATATTATGCAAGGTGAGGTCATCTCTGTATTAGGCCAGAGTGGAAGTGGCAAGAGCACCCTCCTTAGAATGATTGCCGGCTTAGAGAAACCCTCCAAAGGTACAATAATAATTGATAATAAGATAATGGTCGATCGTGACACTTTTTTGTTTCCTGAAGAGCGCGGGGTTGGCATGGTGTTCCAAGATTATGCCTTGTTCCCCCATCTCAATGTAGAAAAAAATATTAGGTATGGCTTACACTCGTTCAGTAAAAAAGAGCAATCGAAGCGCCTCCAGGAAGTTTTAGAGTTGGTCAATCTCACAGAGTTCGCAAAGAGATATCCTCACGAGCTGAGTGGTGGACAACAACAAAGGGTAGCTCTAGCCAGAGCTCTAGCTCCTAAACCTTCAGTACTACTGCTCGATGAACCTTTCAGTAACCTAGATGCTGACTTAAAAGGTAGAATACGCATAGAATTAGGTAGAATAATTAGACAATCAGGTATTACTTCCATCTTTGTAACTCATGATCAGGAAGATTCTAGGGCGATTGCCGATAGAGTTGTATTTCTTGAGAGTCAAAACCATAAATCCCCTCTTATAAAGTCATTATAGCACTTATTTTATATAGCTATTGAATGGAGTATATGAGGGATAAAAGACTGCTATACATATTAATTAGCAGACTTTCTTAAAATTATTTTTCTAGTTATCCTTCCTGAGTACGCTTCTCGTGAGTAGAATCCATTGACTGACAAACAATAACAGGAGCAGGGATTACCCTGCTCCTGTTATTGTTTTATTATACTTGAATCTAAGATGCTTACCAACCCATCATCATTCCACCACCATGGTGGCCAAAGCCCATGCCAGAACCCCATTGACCCGATTCAATAGATTGCTGCATTATATTCATTCTTTCTTCCATGAATTCTGCCTGTTCTTGAGTGAGGTTTCCGTCAGTGACATTTTGTTGCAATACTTCTTTTTTAACATCGAAAATTTGAGCGAACAATGAACTAATCTTTGATTGTTGTTCCTCAGTTATTTTTAATTGAGAGGAATTGCCTCCCCAGAATGGACGGTTAAATGTTGAATTCTGAGTAGCTGCCATGGTAAAAGATGAAATCCCAAGAACCAACACCAACGCTAGGATAACGATTATCCCTTTTTTCATAAATCTTCACTCCTTTTAAGTAAATTAAAATTTATTTGTTTAAACTATAACCATAAAATATGGCGAAAATATGACAGAAAAAATAAGCAATCTAAAGAACTGATATAGGTCTTTCAGATTGCTTAGTCAGATAGATATTTTATTTTTATCTTGTTACTAATTAGATGCTTCGATAATCTCGGCTAAATTATTAATTCCTCTTTCTTTGACTATTTTTACAAAATTTTTGTTGCTTGAGACTACTTTAATACTGCCCTTGACATTTTTAATGGCTTTTACCATATCCTCTGCTTTCGCCAGAAGCGAATCAGGCAAGGTTTCTATAAGGCCAAAGTTCAATACTACTTTTAATGGCTTAACTAGCAATAACCCATGCACTGCTTGTGTAAGCGAGGTAAAACTCTCGTCATTGATACTAGGGAAAAGAGTAATGTGAAAGGCGTTATCATTATTTTCAATAGTAAATGGGTCACTATTCTCAAATTGTGGTGGGTTAGTCTCTGGCTGTTTCTCTTCTGGTAGAGTATCTTCTGGTAGAGTATCTTCTGGTAACTTTTCCTCCCGAGCTTCCATAGGCTCTGGGATATTGATTCCCAATACTTTATTAACGACCTTAATCACCGTCTCCGAATCGATTGGTTTAATTATATAATGTTTTGCTCCCTCTTTTAATGCTTCCAAAACCATACTTCGTTGATCAAGGGCACTAACCATTACAATTTTGGCGTCCGGATATTCCTTTCTGATTAACTTAACTGCCTCTATTCCGTTGACATTAGGCATAGTGATATCCATAGTTACTAAATCAGGGACATGCGTACGATACATGAGTTGGGCCTGTCCCCCATTTATTGCCTCTCCCACCACCGTGTGACCGGCTTGAACAAGAATAGTTTTTAAGTTTCGCCTCATTATCGTAGAATCATCAACTATAAGAACTCGCGCCATTTTTAAAAAGCTCCCTCCTGCGTAATACTTTCATCTATAAGACGACCGCCAACTGCGCCCTCAGATTCGACCAGCCCTAAGCTAAACCGACCTGCAGACGTTTGTAACTGGCAGCTCCAAATCTGCGCTTCTTTGTATCTCATTAAAGCATCATCCGAGGTCAAATCCACTGGACTACCAATTACCAACAATTCTTCCAGACCCGGAAAATGTTTAACAGAATTCCCCAAGATTGTATTGGCACTCTCTGCTAAGATATCCTGCATATATTCATCTTCCTCATCTGGTTGAAGGTCATCGATTAAATAATTTCGCACCATTAATCTTAAAACATCATCATCAACACTTAAGACGAAATAGCATTCGATAGCTCCTCTAATCCCTAATAAAACCGTCTTCTTATTCAGTTCTATGGAGTTAGGCTGGATAATCGCTGTTTTATCAGCGGGTCTTGATTCCAAGCCAATCTGCTCAGAAAGGAATGATCTAGCTGTCTCCAACAAGGGAGCTAATAAATCACTAACTGGAACAGTCCATATTTCTTCAGTCTCTAACGGTAGATATAGATAGAATGTGGTACCCTGCCCTAATACAGTTTCTACCTTTGAATAGCCGCCTAACTTAGTCAACTCGTTTTTGAGAACAGCTAGCCCCACACCCCTGCCAGATACTTCCGTTACATTTTCCTTAGTAGAAAATCCGTCAACGAAAATAAGTTGGAGAATTTCTTCGTCACTGGCATCCTGAAGTTGTTCTTCGGGAAGCAACCCTTGAACCAAGGCCTTTCGACGTAAAGCCATTGAATCGATCCCTCGGCCATCATCACTTATTGAGATGACAATATATCTATCATTGGTTGAAATATTTATGGCTATCTCGCCGTATTCTTCCTTACCAAGTTCCACCCGATCATCTACGCTCTCTAATCCGTGATCAACTGCATTACGAAAAACATGCACAAGTGATTTAATAACGCCTTTGTAGGCATCCGGGTCTACTTGGATAGGTTCTGCAGTAAGTTTGACGGGATAGATACGTTTCTCTAAACGTTCTGCCAACCTGTTTACATAATCGGCAAAAGAGCTAAACAGTTCTGCAAGAGGCTTATAACGAAGCCTGCGCAGTTCAGGAATCAACAGTTTACACTCCGAGGGTGGCAAGAGGGTTACAATTCGATTCTCAATTTCTATCAGTTTATTTTTACTAATGACCAATTCGTCATGCTCGGTTAACAGCTTTTGTCCCAGAATCTCCTCAAGGTAGGCTAGATCTTCCTGTAACCATGTTTCCAGGTCTATCTCGGTAAATAAATGTTTAAGTTCTCCTTGATCCAATCCCCCTTCATTCTTAAAATCAGTCATTGTTGTTTCTAGTTGGTGTAAGTTCTCAACTATGAAACTCATATCCAATTGACTGAAGTTACCCTTAAAGGTATGGAGTTGGCGAAAAATCTCGGCAAACTTTTCCTCATCCTTAGCTGAACTTGCTAAAATTCTTTGTAACCCGGAAGTACTGAACCGGCGAAAATCATTGACATTTTGGATAAAATCAGTGCGATTAACAATGACTTTAACGACCATTTTTAAAAGGTTTCGTTCTTGTTCCACTTGGCTTTCCAAAAGCCGATTCTCAGTAACATCACTCAATATTGCCATACAGACTTCTGCATTATCACTCTCTGGATCTTTAATTATTTTATACTCAATATTTATGTATCTGGAGTTAATTATTACTTCTGAGGGGAGTAAGGGAAGATAAATCTCTCGCACCTCATTATCCTGGTTGTTAAGAATTTCAAAGAAGATAGATTCAACAAAAACTTGTTGTTCCTGATCCTTTGGGAAGATAAGATTAGCGAATCTGGCACCCGCAATCTGTCCCCCAAAAATTTTTACACACTCATTACTGTACTCTTCACGAACTAATAGGTCTGGCCCAAAGGACAAAAACCCTTGCCCAGCACTATTGAGAAGA
>Ga0209643_1001263_pt1 | contig 25744 bp, 28 predicted proteins | sample AutmiccBRH37_all_FD_187383 | JGI IMG/M metagenome (GOLD analysis project Ga0209643, IMG submission 187383) | Deep subsurface microbial communities from Mt. Terri, Switzerland - Autotrophic microbial communities BRH/37_all (SPAdes) (version 2) | ecosystem: Environmental > Aquatic > Deep... | reverse complement strand
CTTTGGTTACTTTCTTTTGCTTCGCCAAAAGAAAGTAACCAAAGAAAAGGCGACCCCGCTGATCCCCGCAACCCCGAAAACCGAGCCTGCCGGGTGGGAGGCAAAGAACTCGCCCCGCTTTTGCTGGGTTGATTTGATTTTTGTGAGCGGGACTCAAACACCTTTGCCGCTGATCCACCCGCCAGACTCAATTTCCGGCGGGGCTGAGAGGGGAGAAAGTCAAAACCAGGGTGGTGATGACTGGGCGGTTTGAATTACCATTGCCACACATCCGGCGCATTACGCCTACGGCGAATACGCCCTACTCAAGCTGACGGAGCATTCTGCCACGATCATGCGCACCCTGTCCGCCTCTACCGAAGGTCACATTATCGATCCCGCGCGGCCGCTCATCGTCTGCGCCGCCGACGTGGTCGATGCCCACGTTATCCATGCCCATCATCATCCCCGCGGCCAACTGCTCTATGCCGTAAGCGGCACCATGCGCGTGCATGTTGGCACGACTACCTGGGTGGTTATGCCACGCACCGGAGTTTGGGTGCCTTGTGGCGCGCTTCATCAGGTGACGGCATCGGCGGGTGTGTCTTATCGTTCAGTGTTCGCCAGTCCTGCAGCAACCCAAGCTATTCCGGCCCATGGTGCGCCGCTCACGATTGACACACTCACACGCGAGATCATTCTCGAGGCCGCCACCTTTGGGGAAACCTATCGGCCAACTAGTGCCGAGTCACGCTTGCTCGATGTGCTTCATGACAGGTTGCGATCCGTTCCCACAGATCCGTTGCCGATCAGCTTGCCCCGTGATACCCGGGCGTGCCGTATTTGTGAAGCATTGCTGGAAGATCCTGCAGATGATCGCAGTCTGGGAAGCTGGGGCAACCAGGTCGGCGCGAGCAGCCGCACTCTGGCGCGTTTGTTCCTGCGCGAGACGGGGATGACTTTTTCGGATTGGTTGCGACGTATGCGATTGTCGCTTGCACTGGATAGGCTCGTTCGGGGGCAGAGTGTCACGTCAATCGCGCTCGATCTCGGCTATGCCAGCCCCAGTGCGTTTTGCGCCATGTTCCGCCGCACGCTCGGTACCAGCCCCAGTCGCTATTTCAGCTAGGCTCATCGTAAGCTGTCCGTGACGCGATATTACCTGTCGCCGATGCGACAGCATGCTGGGGCCATTCACCTTAGTCTGATACCCATTCTGTCGACACACGAAACGGAGCGGATCACCATGCAGGCTTTTACAACGACACCCCATCGCCTTGCGCTGCTTTTAGCGCTGTTAATCGTCCATCCAAACGTCAGCGCAGCTGAGGGTGAAGTGCTCCACAGTTTTCGCAGTCTAAGCGTTGAAGCTGCCTCCAAGGCCGCCTGGGAAGCCGTACGCGACTGCCGCAAACGGGGCTATTCCGTGGCTGTAGCCGTGGTGGATCGGGGCGGCAACACACAAGCTCTATTGCGTGACCGTTACGCCGGCCCGCATACCAACGAAACCGCCTTTCGCAAGGCATGGACGGCCAATAGCTTTCGTCAATCCACCTCTGATCTTGCCGGCATGCTGCAGGAAGGACAGATTCCCAGTCAGGTACAACACAACCCTGGCGCCTTGCTGGTAGGGGGTGGGCTGATTATTGAGGCCAAAGGGCAAATTATAGGTGGCATAGGTGTCTCTGGTGCCCCGCCGGGCAAGTCGGAACGCGACAGCATTGATGGTGCCTGCGCCCAGGCGGGCTTGGCGGCGATTCGGGATGACATGGAACTTGCTGACTGATTTGATGAGGCCGCTGACCGTTGGCCGGGCTACCCCCGGCCAATTGCACTCAGCTCATTGAGGTCTCAACTACCCGGCAGCTCGCGTAGGGCGCATTAGCCACAGGCGTAATGCGCCGGATGGGTGACGTCACACAAGCACACAAACCGCCCAGTCATCACAGTCCTGGTTTTGACTTTATCCCCTCTCAGCCCCGCCGAAAATTGAGCCTGCCGGGTGGATCAGCGGCAAAGGTGTTTGAGTCACGCTCACAAAAAACCAATTTAAAACAGCAAAAGCGGGGCGAGTTCTTTGCCGCCCATCCGGCAGGCTCGATTTTCGGGAATTCGGGGATGTTGGGGTCGCCTTTCTTTGGTTACTTTCTTTGGCGAGACAAAGAAAGTGACTTGCCGCCGGCAACCCCGGCCAACGGTCATCAGCCTAACGAAAACCCAACTATTCGGCAGTGCTTCGCGCTTAGTCCAAACTGGATTGCTTCACTGCGTTCGCAACGACGGATCGGGCATCACGCGCTCACAACGTCTGCACAAACCCCAACACCTCCGCCGCATGCCCCGGCGCCTTCAATCCGCGCCAGCCAGCCGTAGGTCGGCAACACTTTGCCGACACTCAGCCTGGCCGCCGTCCGTTGCGTCGGGAAGGTGTTCCCGACCTACTGTCGGCCCGTGTTTCCAGGGTCATTGCAAGGAACAACACGTAACGGTGAAAGAGCCAATCTTGATAGCAAACACAACTGACCAGTCACCCCCGCCCTGGTTTTGACTTTCTCCCCTTTCAGCCCCGCCGAAAACCGAGCCTGCCGGGTGGATCAGCGGCAAAGGTGTTTGAGTCCCGCTCACAAAATTAAATCAACTCTACAAAAGCGGGGCGAGTTCTTTGCCGCCCACCTGGCAGGCTCGGCTTTGCATAGCCAATCGACTAAGCCTCTAAAGCGGCAAGTCGCTGGTTAATTTTCGGGGTTTCGGGGATGTTGGGGTCGCCTTTCTTTGGTTACTTTCTTTGGCGAGACAAAGAAAGTGACTTGCCGCCGGCAACGCCGGCCAACGGTCATCAGCCTAACGAAAACCCAACTACTCGGCAGTGCTTCGCGCTTAGTCCAAACTGGATTGCTTCGCGGAGTTTATGCCCTCCGGGTGTTCGCAATGACGGATCGGGTATCACGCGCTCAAAGCGTCTGCACAAACCCCAACACCTCCGCCGCATGCCCCGGCGCCTTCAACCCGCGCCAGCTCTTCACCAGTTTCCCGTTCACATCGAACACAAACGTGCTGCGCTCGACCCCGCGCACCTGCTTGCCGTACATGTTCTTCAACTTCATCACCCCAAACAGCTCGCAAGCCTTTTCTTCCGTGTCGGCGAGCAGGTCAAAGGGAAAGCCGAATTCAGCCTTGAAGCCTTCGTGCGACTTGATGCTGTCGCGCGAAACACCAACCACAATCGTGTTGGCCTTACCGAAGTCAGCGTACAAGTCACGAAATTCCTGGCCTTCGAGGGTGCAGCCGGAGGTGTTGTCCTTGGGATAGAAATAGACGACGACGTTCTTGCCGCGATGCTCGGACAGTTTGAACGTGGTGTTGCCGGTGGAGGGGAGTTCGAAATCCTGGATGACGGGTTCGCTCATGGCGGGGTTTCCTTATCGAGTGGAGGATTTAAGCAGGACGATGACGGCGCCGGCGCCGCCATCGGCGGTGGGCGCCTGGCAGAACGCGAGGACGTCTTCGCGTTGCATCAGCCAGTGGCGCACTTTGTTTTTAAGTACCGGCAAGCGATTCTTTGAACCATAGCCCTTGCCGTGGATGATGCGCACGCAGCGCCGGTCTTCGAGATTGCAGCGGTTGAGAAAGGCGGCCAGCGCCACGCGGGCTTCGTCGCCGGTGTGGCCGTGCAGGTCGAGTTCGCCGCGAATGACCCAGCCGCCGCGCCGCATTTTTTTGAGCGTGGCGGTGGGCACCCCCGAGCGCACGAACGCCAGTTCTTCATTGGCCGAGACCGCGGCGTCCATTTCCCACGGGTCGGATAAAGAATCGACCATGATGGACTGCTCGTTGCGCGCATGCCGGGCGATGGTTTTTGGACGCTGACGCGGGAGGTCGGCACGGTTGGACGGCGGCAGTGGCGTCACGTCGGCAACGGCCAGGCGAAAAGCCGCCGGGCCGTCAAGCGGGGCGGGAGACGGTGGGCTGGGGCGAGCCGCGCTTTGGGCGGCCGCTTCGGCTAGCACGGTGCGGCGAAAGCGGGCGAGGGCCTCAAGCGTGACCGCCCCCAGCGCTGTGCCGCGACCGCGCTTCATGGCTCAGTCAGCTGGCAGCCTTGCCGAGCGCGTCCAGATACCGCTCGGCGTCGAGCGCGGCCATGCAACCGGTGCCGGCGCTGGTGACAGCCTGACGGTAGATGTGGTCCTGCACGTCGCCGGCGGCGTAGACGCCTTCGATGTTGGTGGCGGTGGCGTTGCCCTTGTTGCCGCCCTTGGTGACGATGTAGCCGCCTTCCAGATCAATCTGGCCTTCGAAGAGGCTGGTGTTGGGCTTGTGGCCGATGGCGATGAAGACGCCGGTGAGCTTGATGTCCTGGGTGCTGTCGTCCTGGGTGCTCTTGATGCGCATGCCGGTGACGCCGGTCTTGTCGCCCAGCACTTCGTCGAGCGTGTGGTTGAGTTGCAGCGTGATCTTGCCTTCCTTGACCTTGGCCATCAGGTGGTCGACCAGGATTTTCTCGGACTTGAAGCTGTCGCGGCGATGCACCAGGGTGACGTGGCTGGCAATGTTGGCCAGATACAGCGCTTCTTCAACCGCGGTGTTGCCGCCGCCGATGACGGCCACTTCCTGGTTTTTGTAGAAGAAGCCATCGCAGGTGGCGCAGCCCGACACGCCCTTGCCCATGAAGGCTTCTTCGGAGGGCAGGCCGAGGTACATGGCCGAGGCGCCGGTGGCGATGATCAGCGCATCGCAGGTATAGGTGCCGGAGTCGCCCACCAGGGTGAAGGGCTTTTCGGTCAGCTTGACGCTATTGATCTGGTCGAAAATGATTTCGGTCTTGAAGCGCTCGGCGTGGCGCTGAAAGCGGTCCATCAGCTCGGGACCTTGCACGCCGTCGACATCGGCGGGCCAGTTGTCGACTTCGGTGGTGGTCATCAACTGGCCGCCCTGCTGCATGCCGGTGATGACGACGGGGGAAAGGTTGGCGCGCGCGGCATACACCGCGGCGGAGTAGCCGGCGGGGCCGGAACCGAGAATAATGAGTTTGTGATGGACGGTGCTCATGGCGTGGTCTCAGAAGGGTGGAAAGGGTAAGTCGCTTATTCTAACCAATGTTGGCGGCAGCATTGCCTTGCTGCCAGCCCGGTAATCGATCCGGCACGGCTTTCGTCTCGCGTCCTGATGCAATATCCGGGATAATTCAGATCACTATTCTTGGCTAAGTTCCCATGGCGCGTCCCGCTTCCCGTCCGTCGACCCCATTGCCGCCCCGCATGCAGCGTTTGTTGCGCGAAGCCCGCGCGTTGCTGGTGGGGTTTACCGCGATTTTGCTGACCGCAATCCTGATCACCCACAACGTAGCGGACCCCAGTTTCAGCACCACCGGAGACGGCGGCGCGCTGCACAACCTGGGCGGCCGTTTCGGCGCATGGTTGTCGGATTTGATGCTGATGCTGTTCGGCGTGTCGGCCTGGTGGTGGGTGGTGCTGGCTGTGGCATACGTCATACGCACTTTCCGCCATCTCGACGAAGTGCCGCTGGCAAGCGGACGACAGCAACGCTGGGTTCGGCTGGGTGGGTTCAGCCTGTTGCTGCTGACGAGCACCGGCGTTGAATGGCTGCGTGCCTGGCATTGGACGGTGGCCTTGCCCGATGCCCATGGCGGGGTGCTGGGTTCAGGCGTCGGCAGTGTGGCAGGCGCGCTGCTCGGGTTTACCGGTGGCTCGCTGGTGCTGCTGTTGCTGATGGCGGTGGGCTTCAGCCTGTTCACCGGCATGTCGTGGCTCGGCATGGCCGAGCGCACCGGTGAGGCAGTGGAAGCGGCGTACTGGAAAACAATCCAGAGCTGGCAGGCCTATCGCGACCGCAAGCTGGGCGAGGTGGCGCTGCAAAAACGCGAAGCCAGGGTCTTGGTGGAAAAGAAGAAAATGGTCGAGTCGCCGCCGATCCGCATCGAGCCGGTGGTGAAGGAAGTGCCGCAGTCGCAGCGTGCCGTCACCGAAAAACAGGCGCCGCTGTTCTCCGACATGCCCGATTCGCCGCTGCCGCCGCTGCACCTGCTCGACCCGGCGGATGAAGTGGTGGAAACCGCCAGCGCCGAATCGCTGGCCTACACGTCGCTGATGATCGAGCGCAAGCTCGCCGAATTCGGGGTCGTGGTCAAGGTCGTGTCGGCTTCGCCCGGCCCGGTCATCACACGCTACGAGATCGAACCCGCGGTGGGGGTCAAAGGCAGCCAGATCGTCAACCTGTCGAAGGATCTGGCGCGCACGCTGTCGGTGATCAGCATCCGGGTGGTCGAAGCGATCCCCGGCAAGCACACCATGGGGCTGGAGATTCCCAATCCCAAGCGGCAGATTGTGCGTTTGAGCGAGATTCTCGGCTCCAGGGCGTATCACGACAGCGCCAGCCCCTTGACCATCACGCTGGGCAAGGACATCGCCGGCAATCCGGTGGTGGCCGATCTGGGCAAGATGCCGCATCTGCTGGTGGCAGGCACCACCGGCTCGGGCAAGTCGGTCGGCGTCAACGCCATGATCCTGTCGCTGGTGTACAAGGCGGACCCGTCCGCGGTGCGCATGATCATGGTCGACCCCAAGATGCTGGAATTGTCGATCTACGAAGGCATTCCGCATCTGCTGGCGCCGGTGGTCACCGACATGAAGCAGGCCGCCAGCGCGCTCAACTGGTGCGTCGGCGAAATGGAACGGCGCTACAAGCTGTTGTCGGCGGTCGGCGTGCGCAACCTCGCCGGCTACAACCAGAAAGTGCGCGACGCCAAGAAAGCCGGCTCGCCGCTGACGCATCCGTTCAGCCTGACGCCGGACAACCCCGAACCGCTGGAAACCCTGCCGATGATCGTGGTGATGATCGACGAGCTCGCCGACCTGATGATGGTGGTCGGCAAGAAGGTCGAGGAATTGATCGCGCGGCTGGCGCAAAAGGCGCGCGCGGCGGGCATCCATTTGATCCTCGCAACCCAGCGGCCGTCGGTCGATGTCATCACCGGCCTGATCAAGGCCAACATCCCGACGCGAATTTCGTTCCAGGTATCGAGCAAGATCGACTCGCGCACCATACTCGATCAAATGGGTGCCGAGGCCTTGCTGGGGCAGGGCGACATGCTTTATCTGCCGCCCGGAACGGGCTTGCCGCAGCGGGTACATGGCGCCTTCGTGTCGGATAGTGAAGTCCACCGCGTGGTTGATTATCTCAAGTCGCTGGGCGAACCCGAATACATCGAAGGCATGCTCGACGCGCCTGAAGCGGGCGGCGAGGGCACCGAATTTGGCGAGGCCGCAGCCGAGGCTGATCCGCTTTACGACCAGGCGGTGGCCTATGTATTGAAATCGCGTCGCGCGTCGATCTCGTCGGTGCAGCGCCAGCTGCGTATCGGCTACAATCGCGCCGCCCGCATGATCGAAGACATGGAGCGCGCGGGTCTGGTGTCGTCGATGCAAAGCAATGGCAACCGTGAAGTATTGGCGCCTGGAGGCGACGCATGAATTTTTACGCATTAATCCCCGCTGCCGGTAGCGGTTCGCGCATGGGTGGGGCGGTTGAAAAGCAGTACATGCTGCTCAATTCGGTTCCCATGATCGCGCACGCCATGATGGTGCTGGCGCGTGAGCCACGCATCAGCAAACTGTTTATCGTGCTCTCGCCCACCGACAAACGCTGGAACAACTACGCTTGGCAGGGCTGGGAAGAGCGCATCGAAGTCCTGCGCTGCGGTGGCGCAACCCGTGCCGAGACGGTATTGAATGGTCTCGAGGCCATGTCGGCAGTCTGTGCCGCCGATGACTGGGTGCTGGTGCACGATGCCGCGCGACCCTGTTTGCCCGACGAAATGCTGGACAAGCTGCTCGACGAAGTGGCCGATGATCCGGTCGGTGGCCTGCTCGCTGTGCCGGTGGCCGACACCCTCAAGCGTGCCGCGGCCGACGCTTCATCCGGCGCGAGGGCAGAGGCCACCGTGCCGCGTGCCGGCCTGTGGCAGGCGCAAACCCCGCAAATGTTTCGTCACGGCAAGCTGGTCGAAGCCCTGCGCGCCGCCGGCAGCGACATGACCGACGAAGCCTCGGCCATCGAACAACTCGGGCTGCAGCCCAGACTGGTCGAATCCGACAGCCGCAATCTCAAGGTGACTTACCCGCAAGACCTGGAGCTGGCGAGTCTGATTCAAGGGAAACTCAATGAGTGATCTGCGCGTCGGCCACGGCTTCGATGTGCATGCCTTTGCCGACAACCGCAAGCTCATCCTCGGCGGCGTCGAGATTCCCTTTGCGTTGGGCCTGGCCGGGCATTCCGATGCCGACGTGCTGCTACATGCCATTTGCGATGCACTGCTGGGTGCGGCCGGGCTGGGCGACATCGGGCGTCACTTCCCGGATACCGACGCCGCGTTTTCCGGCATCGACAGCCGCATCCTGCTGCGCCGCGTCGCCGAGCAATTAATGCAACGCAACTGGCGCGTCGGCAACGTCGATGCCACCCTCATCGCGCAGGCGCCCAAAATGGCGCCGCACATTGCACGCATGACTGCGCACATTGCCGACGACCTCGGCATCGCCATCGACCGCGTCAACGTCAAGGCCACTACCACCGAAAAACTCGGCTTTACCGGACGCGGTGAAGGCATTGCGGCGGAGGCTGTGTGCCTGATCGAGCGTGACTGACTGAATCATGGCCGAGCCGGAGCTGACCGTAGCGGGTGCAATTCAACCGGACAGGGCCGACCCCGGCGCCCTGCGCCTGTTTTTTGCCCTGTGGCCGGACGATGCCACCCGCGATGCGCTTGACGATGCGGGGCAACGGTTGCATCAGCATTGGCGGGGGCGGCGGATGCGGGCCAATACGCTTCACCTCACCCTGGCTTTTCTCGGCGACACGCCCGTTACCCAACTGCAGGCTTTGATCTCCCGGGTGGAGGCCATCCAGGCCCGTGCATTCACGCTGGTTCTGGATCAGCCTGGCTATTGGCATCACAACCGGGTGGGCTGGGTGGGCCCCACCCGGTCGCCCGACCAACTCGGTGAACTGGTCAGCATGCTGAATGGGGCCATAGTCGAAGCCGGCGTCAAATTCGATCCTCGTCCGCATCGACCCCATGTCACGTTAGTGCGGAATGCAGTGGGCGGCGCGCTGCCGCCATGCGGCGGGGTCAGGTGGGAAGTCCAGGATTTTGTGCTGGTGGCCTCTTGCCTGGTGGCTGAGGGCCCTTGTTATGGTTTGCTTGGGCGCTGGCCTTTGATATAGCCAAGCAGGCTGAGCCCCCCTGTGGGGGAGATCGCCATGGGGGCAGGAGCCGAATGGAATGGCGGGGCCTTGTTGTTTCGGCGCGAGCGTCATAATGTAAGAACGACTTTGCCACAGTGCGCCCCCTCATCCCTGGATCTGAATATGGCCGACCCGTCTTCAACAGAACAGCATCGCGTCCCTGACGATTTTCGTGACCGGATTGCCTACCGGGTTGTTAAATTCCTGCGTTTTTTTGCAGATGCTTTTTTTACACAGCGTTACGGGCACCGTGCTGTCGTGCTGGAGACTGTGGCGGCGGTACCCGGCATGGTGGGCGGCATGCTGCAGCATTTGCGTGCAATCCGCAGGATGCAAAGTGATCGCGGCTGGATTCATACGCTGCTCGATGAAGCCGAAAACGAACGCATGCATCTGATGACTTTTGTGCATATCGCGCAACCCACCCAGCTCGAACGCGGGCTGGTGCTGCTGGCTCAGGTTGTGTTTTTTTCTTTTTTCTTTTTTCTTTATCTCGTTTCGCCCAAAACGGCCCATCGGGTGGTGGGGTATTTTGAAGAAGAGGCCGTGATCAGTTACACCGAATACCTCGCCAGTGTGGATGCGGGCAGGCACGCCAATATCGCTGCGCCCCGGATCGCGGTCGATTACTGGAATCTGGCGCCCGATGCCCGCCTGCGCGACGTGATTATCGCAGTCAGGGCGGACGAGGCGCATCACCGCGAGGTGAATCATGGTTTTGCAGATGACTTGTCCTGAGGACCGCTGTCACGCCCTATCCTTGCCACGGATTAAAAATCCTGCGAAAAACGTCTTCCAGACTCGACAGCCCCCTCCGCTTTCGGTTATGATCCGCCCCGCATTAGGCGCGTAGCTCAGCTGGTTAGAGCACCACCTTGACATGGTGGGGGTCGATGGTTCGAGTCCATTCGCGCCTACCAATTTTATTGGTCGGTATGATCCGGCCTTAATGGGGCTGAGCCCCGATGGAGGTTGCGACATGTCATCGCGAACTAGCAGGGTTTTCAACACATAAACCGGCGCATCGCAGTTCGCAGGCACACTGCAATCTTTAACAGGTAGTATCCAAAAGCGCGGCCGGGCCGCGCTTTTTTCATGTCTGGAGTTTGGAAATGGTCAAGGTCACGCTTCCCGATGGTTCTGTTCGCGAATTCGACGCGCCGGTGACGGTCGCGCAGGTGGCATCGAGCATCGGCGCCGGCCTGGCCAAGGCGGCGCTGGCAGGACGCGTGGACGGTGAACTGGTCGATACCAGTCATGTGATCGATGCGGATGCGCAGTTGTCCATCGTCACCGACCGCGACGCCGACGGCCTCGACATGATCCGTCATTCCACCGCGCACCTGCTGGCCTACGCAGTGAAGTCGCTGTTCCCGGACGCGCAGGTGACCATCGGCCCGGTGATCGACGACGGCTTTTATTACGATTTCGCCTACAAGCGTCCGTTTACGCCGGAAGACCTGGTCGCCATCGAGAAGAAAATGGCCGAATTGGCCAAAAAAGACATCCCGGTGACGCGCAGCGTGATGCCGCGCGACGAGGCGGTGACCTTTTTCAGGGACATGGGCGAGGCCTACAAGGCCGAGATCATCGCGGCTATCCCCTCCAACGAGGACATTTCGCTGTACCGCGAGGGCGATTTCATCGACCTGTGCCGCGGCCCGCACGTGCCCTCGACCGGCAAGCTCAAGCATTTCAAGCTGATGAAGCTGGCCGGCGCCTACTGGCGCGGCGACTCGAAGAACGAAATGCTGCAGCGCGTCTACGGCACGGCGTGGGCGAAGAAGGAAGACCTCGAGGCCTATCTGCACCGGCTGGAAGAAGCCGAGAAACGTGACCACCGTCGCCTGTCCAAACAGCTTGATTTGTTGCACATGCAGGAAGAAGCGCCGGGCATGGTGTTCTGGCACCCCAAGGGCTGGATCGTGTGGCAACAGATCGAGCAGTACATGCGGCAGAAGTTTGTCGAGTATGGCTACCAGGAAGTGCGCACGCCGGCGGTGATGGACCGCAGCATGTGGGAGAAATCCGGCCACTGGGAGAATTACCACGAAAACATGTTCACCACCTCGTCGGAAAACCGCGATTACGCGGTCAAGCCGATGAACTGCCCGGGCCACGTGCAGATTTTCAACAACGGGCTGCATTCCTACCGCGACCTGCCGCTGCGGCTGGCCGAATTCGGGTCGTGTCACCGCAACGAACCGTCAGGCGCGCTGCACGGCATCATGCGCGTGCGCGGTTTTACCCAGGATGACGCGCACATTTTCTGCACCGAAGACCAGATCGAGCAGGAAGTCGCCGATTTCATCGTGATGCTGGAAAAGTGCTACGCGGATTTCGGTTTCACCGACGTGCTGGTGAAACTGTCGACCCGGCCCGACAAGCGCGTCGGTTCGGACGCAAGCTGGGACAAGTCGGAAGCGGCACTGGCGGCGGCGCTGGCCCGCAACAAGCTGGCCTATGACCTGCAGCCGGGCGAGGGCGCGTTTTACGGCCCCAAGGTCGAGTTCACGCTGAAAGATTCCATTGGGCGTTTGTGGCAATGCGGCACCATCCAGCTCGATTTCAACCTGCCGGTGCGGCTGGGTGCGGAGTTTGTCGACGAGGACAACACCCGCAAGCCGCCGGTGATGCTGCACCGTGCGATCCTCGGATCAATGGAGCGTTTCATCGGCATCCTGATCGAGCACCATGCCGGAAACTTCCCGCTGTGGCTGGCGCCGGTGCACGTGATGGTGATGAATATCAGCGAGCGCCAGACCGAATATGCCGAAAAAGTCACACAGGCATTGCGGCAAGCGGGCATCCGGGCGATATCGGACTTGAGTAATAATAAAATTACCTATAAAATTCGCGAACATAGCTTGCAGAAGCTGCCTTATCAGGTGGTGGTCGGCGACAAGGAAGTGGAGGCCGACGTGGTTTCCGTCCGGGCGCGCGGCAACCAGGATATGGGGCAGATGAGTCTGGAAGCCTTGATTGCACGTCTGAAGGACGAAATTCTCACACGGCAATAACTGGATTCGAGTGAGGCGCCGGATTTTTTCCGCGCCTCATGATTTATTTTAGGGTCGGCCTTTCGGGTCCGGCATGTTCAGCCGGGGCGTGATCGTCCGGGTATTGTTTTGGAGTACGGCTCATCGCGACAGAAAAGAAGCAGACACGCATCAATGGTGAAATTACAGCCCCTGAGGTGCGTTTGGTCGGAGTGGAAGGCGAGCAACTGGGCATCGTAAAGGTTTACGATGCGCTGCGTCAGGCAGAAGAAGCCGAACTGGACCTGGTGGAGATCGCGCCTACGGCACAACCTCCCGTGGCCAAGATCATGGACTACGGCAAGTTCAAGTACCAGGAAAGCAAGAAGCTGCATGAGGCCAAGCTGAAGCAGAAGCAGGTCCAGATCAAGGAAATCAAGTTTCGTCCGGGTACGGACGAGGGCGACTACCAGATCAAGCTGCGAAACCTGATCAAGTTTCTTGAAGAAGGCGACAAGACCAAGATTACCTTGCGTTTTCGAGGCCGCGAAATGGCCCACCAGGAAATCGGCATGGCCCAGTTACGGCGCGTGTCGAACGACCTTGCTGAACTCGCGGTGGTTGAGCAGTTCCCCAAGATGGAAGGCCGTCAGCTGGTGATGATGCTGGCGCCGAAGAAAAAGATTTAAAGTTGTTCTTGATTGCATTCGCTTGAGTGCAAGCGAATATGAGACCGGCGTTTCTCAGGCCTGACGGGTTAACCCGTCAGGCTAAAAACGCCACAATACGTGCAGTCGGGTTGGTGAAGCATTCCACGCAGTGGAATCACCTGGCCGCATGAGATAAAAGGAAGCATCATGCCTAAGATGAAAACCAAGAGCGGGGCCGCCAAACGGTTCCGCGCGCTGGGCAGCGGCAAGTTCAAGCGCTCGCACGCGTTCATGCGTCACATTCTCACCAAGAAGAGCACCAAGCGTAAGCGCCAGTTGCGCGGTACGGAAACTGTCAATGCCAGCAACCACAAGTCGGTTGCACGCATGTTGCCCTACGCTTAAAGGAGAGAAAGCATGCCACGCGTCAAACGGGGTGTAACCGCCCGAGCCAGTCACAAACGAATCATCGATGCCGCCAAGGGCTATCGCGGTCGTCGTAAAAATGTATTCCGGGTCGCCAATGAAGCGGTGATGAAGGCCGGTCAGTATCAGTACCGTGACCGTCGTCAGCGCAAGCGTCAGTTCCGCGCATTGTGGATTGCCCGTATCAATGCCGCATCGCGTCAGCATGGTCTGACCTATAGCGTGTTCATGAACGGCTTGTCCCGTGCCGAGATCGGCATCGACCGCAAGGTGTTGTCCGACATCGCGATTTTCGACAAAGATGCATTTGCCAAGATCGTCGACCAGGTCAAGGCCAAGCTGGCGGCTTAAACCGTCACATTGTCACAAAAAAAGGCCGCAAGGCCTTTTTTTGTTGGGAGTGTCATTCCCCAATCATGCGTTCAGGGTAGGGTCAAGCCTGCAGCTTGCCTGATTTGGAAATGGACCAAGCGAAACGAGAAACCGCCATGCGCAACCCCAACGAAATTGTTGCCGACGCCCTCAAAGCCATACTGGCCTGTCCTGACCTGCCGATGCTGGAGCAGGTGAAGGCCACGTATCTGGGAAAAAGCGGCCAGATGACCGAATTGCTGAAAAGCCTGGGCGCCATGCCGTCCGATGAGCGGAAAACCGCAGGCGCCCGTATCAATGAAGCCAAACAGGCCGTGGAAGCCGCTCTCAAAGACCGCCGCGACGCCCTGCAACAGGCCGAGCTGAGTCGCCAGCTGGCAGCCGAAACGCTGGACGTGACCCTGCCCGGACGCGGGTTGGGGCAAGGCGGGCTGCATCCGGTTTCGCGCACCTTGTCGCGGATTCAGTCCTTGTTCCGTTCGATCGGCTTTGAGGTGGCGACGGGTCCCGAGATCGAGACCGATTTCTACAATTTCACCGCACTCAATATTCCCGAGGATCATCCGGCGCGGGCGATGCACGATACCTTTTACCTGCAGGGCGGCGAATTGCTGCGCACCCATACTTCGCCGGTGCAGGTGCGTTACATGCAAACCCATCAACCGCCGCTGCGCATCATTGCGCCAGGGCGCGTATACCGCTGCGATTCCGATGTGACCCACACCCCCATGTTTCACCAGGTCGAAGGCCTGTGGGTGGACGAGACGGTTTCGTTTGCCGATCTGAAAGGCGTGCTGGCCGATTTCATGCGTAACTTCTTTGAGCGCGACGATTTGCCGGTACGTTTCCGGCCGTCGTTTTTCCCCTTTACCGAGCCTTCGGCCGAGATGGATATCGGTTGCGTGATGTGCGGCGGCGAGGGCTGTCGGGTGTGTTCGCGTACCGGCTGGCTGGAAGTGCTGGGCTGCGGCATGGTGCATCCGAATGTATTCAGGCATGTCGAAATCGATGCCGAACGCTACGTCGGCTTTGCTTTTGGCCTGGGCGTTGAGCGTCTCGCCATGCTGCGGTATGGCGTTGACGACTTGCGGTTGTTCTTTGAAAACGACCTGCGCTTTCTCAAGAAATTCACACATTAGGGCGCTTTGAACATGCAATTCCCGGAATCCTGGCTGCGCAACCTCGTGAATCCTGCGCTCGATACCGCTCAACTTTCCCATGCCTTGACCATGGCCGGGCTGGAGGTGGAAGCCTCCGCCCCGGCCGCACCACCATTCAACAACGTGGTGGTGGCCGAGATCCTGTCGGCAGTGAAGCATCCTGACGCCGATCGCCTGCGCGTGTGTCAGGTCGATGTGGGCGAAGCGACCCCTGTCACCATCGTGTGCGGTGCGCCCAATGCTGCGGCCGGGCTCAAGGTGCCATGCGCTCGCCCCGGCGCAACGCTGCCAGGCTTCGAGATCAAGGTGGCCAGGGTGCGCGGCGTCGAATCCTTCGGCATGCTGTGCTCCACCAAGGAACTGGGCCTGGAGGGCACAGCGGATGGCCTGATGGTGTTGCCCGACGATGCGCCGGTGGGCGAGGATTTCCGTGGCTGGTTGAATCTCGACGACACCCTCATCACGCTCAAGCTAACACCCAACCGCGCCGATTGCCTGTCGATGCAGGGTCTGGCGCGCGAAGTGGGCGCAATCACCGGCGCCGAGGTGCGATTTCCTCGCGTCGTGGAAATTGAAAGCCGCATCCAGGATACGGTGCCGGTTCAGATATCGGCCAGTGAGGCGTGCCCGCGCTATCTGAGCCGCGTGGTCCGTGGCATCAATGCACAGGCCATGACGCCGCGCTGGATGGCCGAGCGGCTGGAGCGCAGTGGCATTCGTCCGCTGCTGGCGCCGGTCGATATCACCAACTACGTGCTGCTTGAACTGGGCCAGCCGATGCATGCCTTCGCTCTGTCGCGGCTGCAGGGGGGAATCGAGGTCCGGATGGCGCGTACCGGCGAGCAACTGAAACTGCTCAATGACCAGGTTGCCGAGTTGGCTCCCGACATGCTGGTGATTGCCGATGCCAACGGGCCGCTGGCGCTGGCCGGGATCATGGGGGGGCAGGCGAGTAGCGTGGAGCGGGTCACAGTGGACCTCATGCTGGAGGCGGCCTTTTTTGCACCCACGGCGATTGCGGGGCGGGCGCGCCGGCTGGGGCTGTCCACCGATTCCTCACATCGTTTCGAGCGCGGCGTGGATTTTGGCGCAACCCGCCGGGCAATGGAGCGCGCAACTGAATTGCTGGTCGATATTTGCGGCGGCCAGGTGGGCCCGGTCACTGAGGCGGTGGCCGAATTGCCCCAACGTCTCCCCATTACGCTACGCTTGTCGCGTCTTTACCGGGTTGCGGGCATTGAATTCGATGCGGAACAGGTGGTGCGCGATTTCATCGCGCTGGGTGCGACGGTCGAGCGGCATGACGATAATCTGATCGTGACGCCGCCCAGTTTCCGCTTCGATCTGAGCATCGAGGAAGATTTGATCGAGGAAGCCGTACGCCTGCTGGGGTATGACAATATCCCGGCCCAGCCTCCGGCCGCCCCTTCGCGCATGTTGCCGCACGATGAAACACTGCTCCCTGATGACACCTTGCGCCAGATGATGGTGGGGCTCGATTATCAGGAAGTTATCACCTACAGCTTTGTCGATCCGGCCTGTGAGCACGCCCTGAATGCCGAAGCCCGGCCGCTGCCACTGGCCAATCCGATTGCCAGTCACTTGTCGGTAATGCGCACGACGCTATGGGGCGGACTGATCGAAACCCTGCGCCATAACCTCAATCGCCAGCAGGAGCGGGTTCGCATTTTTGAACTGGGGCGCGTGTATGCGTCGCTGAAGATGCAACCCATGAAAATGGGCGGCCTGATTTATGGCGATACGCTCCCCGAACAGTGGGGCGAGAAAGCGCGGCGGGTCGATTTCTTTGATCTCAAGGGCGATCTCGAGCGTTTGTTCGGGCGTGCGCTGGACGCGCAACCTGGTGTGCACCCCGCCCTGCATCCGGGGCAGAGTGCGACGCTGTGGCACAACGGCAAGGCGGTCGGCTGGCTGGGGGCATTGCACCCGCGCCTGGTGCAGGAATTTGGCCTGGCTTCGCCGCCCATGTTGTTCGAAGTGGACAGCCCTGTCCTGGCGCAGCGGGATTTGCCTCGCCATGCCGGCGTGTCGCGCTTCCCCCTGGTCAGACGCGACCTGGCGTTTGTGATGGGGACCGAAATTCCCGCAGGTGATTTGCTCGCTGCGTTACGCGAGGAAGCGCCGCCGCAGGTACGTTCGATCGACGTTTTCGACGATTACCGGGGAAAAGGCATGATTGAAAACCAAAAAAGCCTTGCTATCCGGGTAGTTATGCAAGATACTCAACGCACATTGACGGATCAGGAAGTGGACGATTCAGTACAAAAACTGGTCGAAACCGCGCGTCGTCAGTGTAATGCCAGCTTGCGTACGTGACGCCTTACTCACGGGCCATCCCTGACACTTAAGACCATGACCACCCTGACCAAAGCGGATTTAGCCGAACTTCTGTTCGAAAAAGTGGGTTTGAATAAACGCGAAGCGAAAGATGTCGTCGAATCTTTTTTTGACGAAATTCGTTCCTCACTCGAACAGGGTGACATCGTCAAACTCTCCGGTTTCGGCAATTTCCAGTGCCGCGAGAAACCCCAGCGTCCGGGCCGCAATCCCAAGACCGGTGAAGAAATGCCCATATCCGCGCGTCGCGTGGTGACTTTCCACGCCAGCCAGAAACTCAAATCCCAAGTCGAAGGCGCCCAAATTGGAACGCCCAGCACCGAGTGAACTGCCGCCGATCCCGGCCAAGCGCTACTTCACCATAGGTGAAGTGTCCGAGTTGTGCGCCGTCAAGGCGCATGTGCTGCGTTATTGGGAGCAGGAATTCACCCAGCTGCGTCCGGTCAAGCGGCGCGGCAATCGCCGCTACTACCAGCATCACGAAGTCCTGCTGATCCGTCGTATCCGCGAATTGCTGTACGAAGACGGATTTACCATCAGCGGTGCCCGGCAGCGTCTGGAGCACGACGCTGCGTCGCCGGCGCAAACTGTCGCCACCCCTTCGCTGCCCGATGCTGCCCGATTGCGCGCCGAAATCCACGCCATCCTGAAAATATTGGGCTGACGGGCTTCCGCCGAGTCGCGCTCCTCTGTTAGAATAGCCGGCTTCTTCGGGGCGTAGCGCAGCCTGGTAGCGCACTTGACTGGGGGTCAAGTGGTCGGAGGTTCAAATCCTCTCGTCCCGACCAGTTTTCAGTTGCATGTGCGGTCTCTGACACATCGCAACTTCAAGTCAGACAACGCGGTCTGACTGACTCAAAAATCCTTGTGGTCGTCCGCCAACGCACATTTACCCGTGTGCGCCGGGATTTTTTGAACCTTTAGCGTACCAGCCTGACTGTACTGTTTGTTCGACACACTATTGTTGTTTGCCGTTTGTTCAATTGAGGAGAGAGTCATGGAACACACTTTACCCGCACTGCCTTTTGCCATGGATGCACTCGAGCCGCACATGTCCAAGGAAACCTTTGAATACCATTACGCCAAACACCATCAGGCCTATGTGACCAATCTGAACAACCTGATCAAGGGCACTGAATTCGAGAACAAATCGCTCGAAGACATCATCAAGAGTGCATCGGGTGGCATTTACAACAACGCTGCGCAGGTCTCGAACCACACCTTTTTCTGGAACTGTCTGTCGGCCACGGGCGGTGGCGCGCCGTCCGGCGCACTGGCGGATGCCATCAACGCCAAATGGAACAGCTTCGACGAATTCAAGAAAGCCTTCCAGACCAGCGCCGTAGGCAATTTTGGTTCGGGCTGGACCTGGCTCGTGAAAAAGGCCGACGGTTCGGTCGATATCGTCAACATGGGCGCTGCGGGCACACCGTTGACCACCGCCGACAAGCCGCTGTTGTGCGTCGATGTGTGGGAGCATGCCTACTATATTGATTACCGCAATGCGCGTCCGAAATTTGTCGAGACCTTTCTCGGCAATCTGGCCAACTGGAAGTTTGCTGAAGCGAATTTCGCCTGAGTTTCATTTCAGGTTTGGCAAGCTGAAAACCGGGGCATCATGCCCCGGTTTTTATTTCTGCGTCTTTGTGTCATCCAGTCGCAGAATATCCCGATACCCCCCGTCCACCAATGTCAGGGCTTCGCGCAGCATCCCGGCGTGCTCTGCTGGCGCGGCTTCGCCTGATGCCAGGCGATCCAGCAAGCGCAGCATGTGCGTCCATCGCGCCGCTTGAGCAGGCACAGTCAGCGGGGCGGGGCATCCGGCACGACGCAATTGCGCGGTCCGGCTGATCAAACGAAATTTCGCCGCCTCAAGTTGCGGTGGCAGCGGCAGCGACAAGTCAAAGGCGATATCCAGACGGTAGGTATCGTTTTCGGGACGTGTTTCAGGCGCGGCTGACGGTCGCCAGCTGAGTTCGGCCGGGCTGGGCGGCATCGGGCGACGGGGGTCGAGCGGAAACTTGTGGAAGCCCCATTTTGCCCCCATCCAGCATTCGATCAGCACACGGCCATCTTCGTCGTCACTACAAAGTGTCTCGGGTGCAGTGTGTGGCGCATCGGAGGGGGCGGAATCGAGAGGACCGTAAGCGCGCGGGTCCTGTTTCCATCGCGCAAAATCACGATGCGGCGGAGCGCCGTAGTCGGTTTCGAGTGCATGCCAGATCGTAATGAAACGGGCGTAGTCGGATTGGTAGTGCCGGTTGCGGCGCAGGAATTCCCACGCCCACTGGTCGCGCGTGAGGCTAGCGCAATAGGCATACGGGCTGTCTGTCATTATCAGATGGGCAGAAACACCATGCTGGCGAGGTTGACCACGCCGAATCGGATGGCGCGATTGTTCTTGTTTTCAATGACCCGGGCAAGGACATCCTGGATACCGATGAGCTTGCCGAATTCCCGTTCGAAACTGAGATTGGCGACGCCGTTTGCATCCAGCCCGTTGGAGAGCAGCACAGGCTCGCCTCCCTGGTTTTTTGCAGTGGAAAGTTTCCATACGATGGCCTCGGTATTGCGGGCCGCGTTATAGAGCTTTTGCGCATCTATTTCAGTCAGCAGATAAAACTCGGTCTGGTGATTGAAAGCGGCCATGTGCATGATCAGCAAGCCTGTCATCAAGGCCCTGACCCGGTCGGGGGAGAAATCATCCCGCCACAGATTCCGTAACGGGCTTTCCCAGTCGATGTTTTTGTGTGCCGATACATGCCAGAGTGGAAGGGGCCGGAACAGCGCAGCGGTTGCCGCTTCGGCGCTGGAGAATCCGGATTTACGCCATTCGTTCGGATTACGGCGATAAAGTTTCAGGGTCAGGGCTTGGAGTATGCCTATGACTTCTTTCTGATGAATTTCGACGACATCATCGACATCGCCCTTGGCCAGATCCTTGATGCTGAAATTGCGTACCGAGCTGCTGCCGTCCTTGCGCTGGATGGGTTGCCCGTTACATGCTGCAAGCAATAAAACGGTCAACAGGCAGCAGAAGAAGGCAGGTCGTCGATTCACGAAGAACAGCTTACCTCAATCTGCCGTGCCCAGTCCGGCGGTTCGGCAGCATAGGCCTCAAATTCGGGCTGTTCGTCAAAGGGATGCAACAGCAGGGTGTGCAGGCGGTCGATTTCACTGTAATCGCGATGGTCTGCTGCTCGACGGATGGCCACTTCGGCCAGGTGGTTGCGCAGGATGTACTTGGGATTGACCTTACGCATCGTCATCGCCCGCTCTGCGTTGTCCGAGCCTGTGGAACGGAGTCCTGCCGCATAGCGCGCAGCCCATGCATCGAACGCGTCTCGATCCACAAACAGGTCGCGCACCGGCGCGTTGAGCGCATTTTCCGTGCAGTCGAAGTCGCACAGGCGGCGCAGGAAAATCGTGTAGTCGACATGGCCTTCTGCCAGCAGTTGCAGCGCATCCATGATCAGCGGCACGGCGTCGCCGCCCGGGGTGAGGCCAAACTTTTCCGACATGCGGCCGAGATAGGCCTGGCCGAACTGGCGGGGATATTCACTGATCGCGGCGGAGGCAGATTCCACAGACAGCAGCGGCACAAAGGTTTGTGCGAGCTTGGTGAGATTCCATGCCGCCACGTCGGGCTGCTGGTCGAAGGCATAGCGCCCGCCGGTATCGGAATGATTACAGATGTAACCCGGATTGAACGCATCGAGAAACCCGAACGGGCCATAGTCCAGCGTCAGGCCCAGGATCGACATGTTGTCGGTGTTCATCACCCCGTGCGAGAAGCCCACCGCCTGCCATTGCGCCATCAATTCGGCAGTGCGGCGGGCGACCTCGCGCAGCAGTTCTGCATAGGGTTCGTCGCGGCTGGCCAACTCCGGGTAATAACGTGCAATGACGTAATCGGCCAGCTCGCGAATCGGCTCGATCTGGTCGCGGTAATAAAACACTTCGAACGAGCCGAAGCGGACGAAGCTGGGCGCCAGTCGGGTCACCAGCGCGGCGGTTTCCTCGTCTTCGCGATACACCGGACGGTCGCTGCCAATGATGGCGAGCGCGCGCGTGGTGGGAATGCCGAGCGCATGCATCGCCTCGGAACAGAGGTATTCACGTATGCTCGAACGCAACACCGCGCGGCCATCGCCGCCACGCGAATAGGGGGTGCGGCCCGCACCCTTGAGCTGGATTTCCCAGCCTTCGCCGGCTGCGTTCTTGACTTCGCCGAGCAGGATCGCGCGGCCATCGCCGAGTTGCGGCACAAAATGGCCGAATTGGTGGCCGGCATAGAGCGCGGCAAGCGCATCCATCCCCGGCAGCAACTGGTTGCCGGCCAGCGTGGCGATCATCTCGGGGCGAAAGATTTCGTGCTCGTCCAGATCAAGCAGGCGCAGCGCTTCCGGGCTGTGGCAGACCAGATAGGGAGCGGGAACCGGCGTGGGGCAGACGCGCGAATAATAGGTCTCGGGCAGACGGGAAAAACCGTTGTCAAAGGTCAGTGATTCAAGATTAGGCATGGAGATATTTTAAGGCCACGCAAGGCCCGCACGACCCGATAGCGATCAGGGTTACTGGTTCAGTGCTTTGCGTATTCTCTCTGGAGCCGGGTTCTTGCTGTGCCCAAGGCGATCACCCACCAGGACGTCTCGCCGGAAGCGATGCGCAATACGGTAGTCAGTTTGGCGTGTTCATTGCCCCAGTCGGGAAGCTGCCGAGTCCGAGTTCTGCAGCCTGTAGCAACATGACCAGCCACAGCTATCGATCAGGTTTCTTGATTTTAGGGGGCGCCCATATACGCAATGTTATGGCTGGACTTGCTCATGCCTGGCCGATTCCCATGCATGGATTGCCTGTTTACGTGTTTCGCCCCAATGATATCCACCAAGCCTGCCGCTTTGCTGAATAACGCGGTGGCAAGGTATCAGGAACCCTACAGGGTTCGAACCTACTGCCAGCCCCACGGCTCTCGCGGACCGCGGATGGCCTATGGCTGTTGCCACTTGGGAATAGCTTGCCACCGTTGCAGGGGGGATCTGCAGCAATGCTTTCCACACACTGACCTGAAAGTTCGTTCCGCTTATATATAAAGACAATGGGCGGTCCAGCTTCTTCTCTCCACCGAACATGGCCCGAACAACCGCAAGTGTTTGCGGGCGATTTTCATGCATCCTCGCATACGGCCATTTTTTATGTAAATCGGCCAAATGCCCATTGGTTTCCGCATGCAAAAGAAACGCAAAACTACAGACCCCCCTGGGCGTAATGGCGATAAATGCTTTTCCAAATGGGGTGTCATGCACGGCATGTTCAATGGTCAGGCCTGCGCCGGCCAATTTGTATTCACCGGGTGTGACGGCCTCCAAATGAACGAAGTGATCATATAAACGCGAGCCGCTGCTCAAGCCCAGCCTGTCCGATACTTCAAGCAATGGCCTGGATTCGCCCAGCAATTGCTTGGCGCGCTCCAGCGTAAGCACCTGCAAGTATCTTTTTGGCGTCACACCGGACCAGCGGCAGAACAGGCGCTGGAAGTGGAAAGGGCTCAGGTGTATGTGCGCCGCAATTTCATCCAGTGTCGGCTGACTATCCAAGCGAGTGGAAATATACGAAATCGCCTTGGCTATGCGGTCATAGTCTGACATCTTGATTTCCCTCGTGCATGCTGGACGTGCGCATTCAGGTGCGATTGATCGAGACCCCGCCATCAGCCAGGAGTGCCGTGCCGGTGGTGAAACTCGATGCGTCGGATGCGAGGTAGAGAGCCGATTGCGCGATCTCGTCCGGCGATGCCATACGTTTCAGGGCATGAAGGCCCTGGACAAACGCCAGGGCTTCAGGGGTACTGGCAAACGCCCGGCCCATCGGCGTGTCCGTGCCGCCCGGCAGGAGGGCATTCACCCGGATGCCCCTGGCGCCAAACTCTGACGCGAGCGCCTGAGTGAGCCCGATCAGCCCGGCCTTGCTCGCGGCATAGGCCGCCATGCCCGGCAGGCCAACGGTGTAACCGACGAATGTCGACGTGAAGATTAGCGACCCGCTGTTCCGCTCAAGCATCGCGGGAATTTGATGCTTTGCTCCGAGGAAGGCGCTTGTCAGGTTTGTGTTGATTGTGTTTTCCCACGCCGAGAGCGACATGTCAGGTGTAGCGCCTATCTCGCCGATTGTGCCGGCATTATTGAAGGCTATATCGAGACCACCAAAACGACTTATGGCGAGTTCGACCAAGGCTTCTGCCAGGCCCTCGTCCCTGGCGTCGCCTGCAAGCGCGACAGCATGGCCACCCGCCTGGATGATTTCCTCAACGAGTGCCTCAAGTTCCGGTTGACGTCTGGCGGCGACGACGACCTTGGCGCCTTCTCTGGCGAAGCGCCTTGCTGTTGCATAACCGATTCCGGCGCTTGCTCCGGTGATAATGGCAACCTTGTTGGATAGTGCGGACATTTTGCGAAACCTTTCAAAATTTAAATGCGTACTGAAAAAAAGCGTTCCAGCACGAACGAAGAATGAAGGTTTAAGCACATATCCGCGACCCGGATCTTGCTATGTTTGAGCCATAAGGTTCGCCATGAATGCACAAGGTGGCGACAGCACTTCAACCATAGTGCATGGCCTTGCAGGGCTCAGTGCCCGCTCATCTCTGCCCGGGCTTGCACCAGCTTGCCGTCGCGGTAGTCGGCCATCGCCTGTTCGATCTCCTCGCGGGTGTTCATCACGAAGGGGCCGTACTGCACCACCGACTCGCCGATGGGCCGACCGGCCACCAGGATAAAGCGTGCACCGTCGATACCGGCCGTAATGTCCACCGTGTCGCCCGACCCCAGCACCGCCAGGGTGTGTTTGGCGAGTTTGTCTTGTGCCAGGTTGGCGCTGCCTTCGAATATGTAGACGAAAGCATGGCGCTTCTCGTCCAGCGGCAGCGAGAAATTGCCATTGGCAAACAGCGCGACGTCAAGATAAAGCACATCGGTGGCCGGGTCCTCAATCACGCCGCGCGTGCCGTTGAATTCACCCGCCAGCACGTGCACCTTGCCTGCATTCAGCGCCACTTCCGGAATCGCCGCAGATGAAAATTCCTGATAAGCCGGGTCGGACATCTTCTCGCTGGCCGGCAGGTTGATCCACAGTTGAAACCCGCGCATCAGCCCGTTGGCCTGGCGCGGCATTTCGGAATGGATCACGCCGCTGGCCGCCTTCATCCATTGCACGCCACCGGGCATCAGTTCACCCTGGTTGCCCATGCTGTCGCGGTGCTGCATGTGGCCGTCGAGCATGTAGGTGAAGGTGATGAAGCCGCGATGCGGATGGTCCGGAAACCCGGCGATGTACTCGTCCGGGTTGTCGCTGCCAAAGTGGTCCAGCAGCAGGAACGGGTCGAAGTTGCGCAAGGCCGGCGACCCGATGCTGCGGTGAACGGTGACGCCCGCGCCTTCGGTCACTTCAAGGGCGGGAACGCGTTGGCGGATGGTGCGTGTGCTCATGGCTTGCTCCTAAATGCGTATTCCATTGTGTCTGTTGAATGCCGGGCTTTACGCCGTAGCGAGAGCCGGACAGTCGCGCGCCAGTAGCTGGTCGATGCGGTGGGTCGCATGCTCGCGGGCGGCATCGCCTCGCATCATGGCGCGGTGGGCTGCGATCACTTCGATATCCGTAATACCTAAAAAGCCCAGCACGAACTTCAACCACGGCGTGGCGAAGCCGATTTCACTGCCCACCTCGGTTCCGCCTATCGCCGTCAAAATATAGACCTTCTTGCCGGTCAGCGGGCCTGGGCGGTGTAGTGAAAGGTGAGGCGCGCGCGGGCGATCTGGTCGATCCACGCCTTGAGGCTGGCTGGCACGCCGAAGTTGTAGATCGGTATCCCGATCACCCAGACATCCGCATCCATCACCTCGGCCACCAGCGATCCCGCCAGGGATTCGAGATGTGCCGCGCTGCGCGCATCCGGGTCAGTGAAGTTGGCATAGACCCAGGCGGCATCGACAAACGGCAGCCCCTGCGCTACATCGCGCCGGGTCACGGTCACATCAGTCAACCGCGCTTGTAAACCGCTGATCATCTGATCGGCCAACTGGCGCGTAATCGAGCCCTCGACATGGGCGCTGGCATACACACGCAGCACGCGCAGGGTGTGGGAAGAGTGTTTTGCATGTTGCATCTCCTGTGAAGGTAGGCCGGACTGGCACCGTGATGCTATTGATGTCGTTACGGTAATCGGGAAAAAGATTGATTAATTTTCAATCACAAGGTTTAAACCACCGGCTTTAGCCGGTCAGCTTTAGCTGCGAAGATTGTTTTAGTTGTTTGCCATGGCGCAAGGAGAGGCATGCGTAACTCCCTCCCCTTCAAGGGGAGGATTGTGGCGGGGTCGGTGTATGTTTCCCGCGTTCGCCCCCTCCCTTTCAAGGGGGGGCTGGGGTGGGGATGGGTTTGATGAATGTTTCTCGCGTTCGCTCCCTCCCTTTCAAGGGGAGGGCTGGGGTGGGGATGGGTTGGATTCTTCGCTGCGTTGGCAACCCATCCCCCTCCCAACCTCCCCCTTGAAGGGGGAGGAGTA
>Ga0209643_1001262_pt1 | contig 25751 bp, 26 predicted proteins | sample AutmiccBRH37_all_FD_187383 | JGI IMG/M metagenome (GOLD analysis project Ga0209643, IMG submission 187383) | Deep subsurface microbial communities from Mt. Terri, Switzerland - Autotrophic microbial communities BRH/37_all (SPAdes) (version 2) | ecosystem: Environmental > Aquatic > Deep... | reverse complement strand
AACTCATCAAAGGCGGAAGTCTCGCCTTCAAGGTAGCGATCGACCAGCACCTGATCGTCAACGGCCAAGGATACGGCCTCCTTTGTTGAACAAGCTGGTGGGGGCTCCCCTGGTATTGTCAAGTATTGTTGCCAACAGGCACTCATATCTTATAGTGCAGGACTTACTGTTCATTATTCGTTTAGACAGGAGTTAAACCCTCTGTTCTCCTGTTATACAGTGTAATCCGCTCACACATAATAAGCAAGACCGCTCAAAGGGGGAATTATCTTGCAGAGAACGCCTTTTCGCACCGCAGTAACCATCGGCCTTGCCATCTGTGTAATAACCTCAATGGTCGCGACAGGAACCGTCCCGGCCCAGGGTCAAGCCCCGGACTGGGCCAATCACAGCGGTGTCTTCATCGATATAAACCTGCCCGCCTACCGCCTGACGACCCATAACGACGGGCATCAGGCCGCCCGGTACCCCATCGGTATAGGCAGGGTCAACGGCCAGACGCCCCCAGGCAACTACTGGCTCGTCAAAAGGGTTACAGACCCAACCTTCTACCCCATTGATGGCGAGCCCATGCCCCCAGGGCCCAACAACCCCTTGGGCGTTTGCTGGCTGGGCCTCAATATTCCTGGCTACGGCATCCACGGCACCAACCGGCCCGAGACCATTGGCACCGCCGTTACGGGAGGGTGCATTCGGCTTGTGAACCAGGAGGCCCTGGCCCTTTTTGAGCTTGTGATGAGCGAGCCCGTTTGGAAGACCCGGATTCGCATCCGCTATGACCTGGCCGATGTGGTCTGGGCCGGTGACCAGTATTGGCTGGAGGTGTATCCCGACATCTACCAGAAGGGCTTCGACGGTGTGCTGCCTCGAGTCCAATTCCTGATGAGGGAGGTGGGACTAAATCCCGACTACCTCTGGCATAACGTGGTTTCTCTTCTCGAGGGTGACCATGCCCCCGAGAGGGTTCTGCGTTTCCCTCTCGGAGTCCCTGTTGAGGTCAACGACAGCATCCTGAATCCCCCTGCCCTGGCCTTCGCTTCTGGGGAACTGTTCGTACCCCTGCCAGAAGTACTGGATGCCCTGACTATCGACTTCAGAGCTATTGGCCGATCAACGGTGGCCATCTCGCTTCCACCGGGTCCAGCCTCCATGTTTGAGGAGCAGTCACAGGTAAGCATTGAAGGCTATAACTTCCACGACACCATCTATGTGTCCGCCACCAAGCTACAGGAGGTCGTAGATGGAGCCCTGGTCTGCGAGGTGGTCGACAACACAGTGTTGGTAAGCTGGCCCCGGGCCTACGCCCACCACCGCAGCAGTAAAAGCGAATTCATCACTTCTCGCCTGATAATAGTGACTGGAGGACCCCTCATAGAACTGGAGTCGGCCCTCAGCTACCTGAGAGGTCGTGGTCTGACAGACACCGATCCGGTGGTCGTGGACCTTACCGATGATACAGTCCTGGTGGGATTTGGGCAGTTCACCATAGGCGGGATAAGGTTGGAAGATGAGGTGTTTGTCGAGGCGCTACCCCTCTTCAAGGCCTTTGGCTACACCGTAGTGTGGGTCAAAGGAACCAGGACCCTACATCTTTTTTGACTCCTGCTCCAGTATCCATTCTTCGAAACTCATGTTCGTTTTGTCTCTTCGAGATAACATTCTAGAAGATCTAGTTGTCGAGTGGCGAAATCCAAATCCCCATGACCCTGAAGGGCTAAATCCAAGTTGCCGATTGTTGACATGAGTATTCGTGCAGTAAGGGTGAACTCAAAATCCTCTGAATCGGTGACAAGGTTAGTCTGCTCTAGAATATACCGATAGGTTGGCTCCTGAGATCCACCAAACAGTACCGGGTTGGCAATCATTGAAGCCAGATCCCAATAAGGGGGCATTAGGGATGCATCCTCAAAATCCATCCATAACCAGCCATCGGTACTCGGTAGCAAATTATGTGGATGGGCGTCTCCATGGGAGGGTACTAGAGACTCCTGTTGTATCATTCTAATCTGATCATCTACCCTGTGAAACTCCGTCACTATGGACTTGATCATGGGATCTGAGTGGTCTTCTAACCTCTCAGCAGACTGACACACCTTCTCCCATACTCCCAGTACAGGAAGCTCGTAAGGGAGGTCTTTCATTGCTGCAGAAAGGATACTTACCAAGTGAACAGCGTCACTAGGTGTAAGCAGCTGCAGGTTTGTAAATGTAATGTATCTCCAAAAGGTCATCCATAGGCCGCCACTACAGTGTGGTCCTGCATCGATTTCTTCGGTAGGCAATATCACGGGAACACCACTACTTTGAAGGTGCTTTGCTACCCGCATCTCCCGTGTAAGTAGTTGATCGGCCTTATGTGGATTTTCCCCTGAAATCACTGTGGCCACTCTTGCCACAATTGGATGAGGTGACAGATGGATGATTAGATTCCCTCCTTCACTAAGAATGATAGGTACAATTTTGGAGAGCCCAGCTTTCTTCGCAGTCAATAACACTAGTGAGATGACCTCTTCGTTATTAGGCATTGTGACTTCCCCTTTGTCTGGAATCTAGACTAATCTCACGACCATCCCAGCACAGCGGTTGAGGTATGTCTCAGCCTGTTATGAACCAGGTAGAAACTCCCCTACATCTTCAGAAAGACGGGAACCGCAGTGGCTGCAGCGATGGTACCTGCCCCCCGCCTTAAGACGACGCGCTCGGTGATACTGCTGTCTACACTGGCGGCAGGTGTACCGGTAGCGATAGGGTCTGGCTGGTTCTCGCGCATAGCGCTCCACCTGGCCGCCGAGACGGCGGATGCGGTCCATCTCCCGCCTGAAATCCCTTCCGTGACCCGGCACAACAAAGTGGATCATCTCATGCAGCAGCGACAGCGGGATATCTTCCGGGCGGCGCCGGTGGTAGTGGGTGGAGAGGTTTATGATCCGTCGGGTGGGATAGCAGCTTCCGGCGCTACTGCTAAAGCGGTTGGACCACCTTATAGTAACATCACGGGCAGGAGGCATCCGATCAATGCAGTCCTCGAAAAATCGCTGTCGAAAAGTTGCATAGAGTTTCAGGAGGTCCGCTTCATCAGGTAGCGGAACACGCTTGTCAGGGACCATGAATCAATCTCCTTGTAGGCACATCACTTGGCAGCATCACTTCATTAACACTATCAACGATAGGTGCTTTCGGCAACTTGATAACGCTGCCCTGCTGTGCTAAAATTGTACCTGCGATAAGAGAATACCGACAGTGAAAAAACAAAGAAATCTTTGCCGAAGTGATGGAACTGGCAGACATGAGGGTCTCAAAAACCCTTGAGGTTTACGCCTCGTGTGGGTTCAAATCCCACCTTCGGCACACATAAGTGAAACCCCGCTAATGCGGGGTTTTCATGTTTTGTACTGTTCTACTGTCACTCTAACCTGATCTATCCCGCAAGAGCCTCAACATGTTGACCTCGTCCGGTCCAGAGAACCGGGTTTATAGAGTACGAATCTAACGCCTCACTGACTTCTCCAGATACTTTACTAGCAGAGTCGTTTAAGAAGGCATATGCTTCAAACGAATCTTCCCTCGAAGCTCGAATGTCAGTGATGCTAAACAGGTAGCTCCCAACAGTGCTCCTAGTTGGAACATTAATCGCATGGACCAATCGGTCTGGGTATTCTGTAGACTTGGGAATCAGAAAGTCAATGCCATGATCATATCCACTTCGGCCCGACAGTTTGACACGAGTGATATAGCGGATCTTATGCTCATCAAGGAATTCCTTGACATCCTCCCAGAAAAAAGATGCAATTCGTGGCTGGGCCAGCACAAACATGTCATCAACTGCCAGCATGGCTTGGACTAGCGAATGTATCTTCTGCCCCAAGGTTTTGTGTGAAGCCTCCACAAATAGCTGTTGACCCTCGGTCCGTACCCCAAAACCATTTAACGTAGACGTGAAAAGATCTCTTCTCTTTGGCGTGTTAAAATCAAGTCCACTCGAAGCCAAGTCCGAGATAGTGTATCCATCGTCAGTTAGTAGGAAGCTACCATTCCTTCTAGTTACATAGACTTGAAGATGGTCATTGTGTCGGTCAAGGAACGGTATAGTCAGCTCGCAACCTTTTTCGAGTCTTTCAACTGACAGGCCATCCCTAAGCCATTCTACGTAAGAATCAATGATATGCTGGAACTCCCCTGTTTTCATAAGAACCCCCCCTGAATCGGTGGAAGATCCCGTATATTACAGTATGTACAGAAGTCCTTGAATGTAGAATAGATATTACTAAGGTTGGTAAACTCACTGGAATCCACGACAAAAGCCCATTTGTCAGCGAAGCCTTCTCTATACAAATGAATGTGAGTGGGCCCAATCATCGATCCATCCGGGTTAGTGTGAGGAGCTCCATCAATGTCAAGACGGACAAGGATAATGACCTAGCGTCCCTTTGTCTGATACCTGACCTTTGAGACCCGAAATGTTCCTCGCCACACATCAAGTTGGAACTGCTCTCTGCCATCATTGCTGACTAAGTCATGCACCGCTCGCTCGCCTGGAGTTAGAACAACCGAGTCACTCTTAACAAAAGCCTTCTCAAGCTCAATCAAGGCCTCGGCTTGCGCTTGAGTTAACATTGGAAGTCCCCCTCCTCTGTAAACAGAGCTGTAGAACATCTGTTCCATGATTAGACATTAACAACCACATTTCCTGCAACAGATTCCTGGAGGGCGTAGACAGACAACTGAGCCATAACGAAACCCCACAGCATCCGTCACCATGGGGTTTGGCGTCATCAGTATCACTTGAGGCCGTGTCTGGATGAAGAACTATCCACGACCTTTCAGATCTCCCATTTCTCAAGCTGCTGGAACCGGGCGGTGAAGAACCTCAGTGTGGGTGGCTCGTAGACCATCTCCAGACCCTTTATCTTCTGGCGCTCTTCATAGAGGGCGATGACGGAATCGGCGACAACGTCCATGTGCCGATCGGTGTAGACCCGGCGCGGTATCGTCAGGCGCACCATCTCCAGCTTCGGGAAGTAGTGCTCGCCGTTGTCCTTGCGTCCTGCCGACACGATGCCCCGCTCCATACCGCGAACGCCGGAGTCAACATAGAGGGCAGCCGCCAGGGCCTGGGCTGGAAACTGGTCCTGGGGAATGTGAGCAAGGAACTTCCTGGCATCCAGGAACACAGCGTGGCCACCAACAGGCCGGACGATGGGGACACCGGCATCAAGGAGCTGCTGTCCCAGGTACTGGACCTGCCCCACCCGGTGGGCGATGTAGTGGTCGTCAACCATCTCGTAGATGCCCCTGGCCATGGCCTCCATGTCGCGACCAGCCATACCGCCGTAGGAAGGCATCCCTTCATAGACCACCACAAGCTGGGTGGCGCGCTGGTAGATGTCAGAGTCGTTCACTGCCAGAAAGCCGCCGATGTTGACGAGGCAGTCTTTCTTGCCGCTCATGGTACAGCCGTCGCCGTAGGACATCATCTCCTTGACGATGTCTCTCACCGGGGTATCGGCGTAACCCTCTTCCCGCTCCTTGATGAAGTAGGCGTTCTCCACCAGGCGGGTGGCGTCAAACATCAGCCTGATGCCGTGCTCCTTGCAGACGGCGCTGACGGCCTTGATATTGGCCATAGAGACGGGCTGGCCTCCAGCCATGTTGACGGTCACAGCAAGGCTCACATAGGGAATCCGGTCGGCGCCCACCTCATCGATGAGGGCCTCCAGTTTGGCGATGTCCATGTTTCCCTTGAAGGGGTGCTCCGCCGTGGGGTCATGGGCTTCATCTATAATGACGTCGCGGAAGATGCCGCCCTGAAGCTCCTGGTGAGCCCTGGTGGTGGTGAAGTACATGTTGCCAGGGATGTAATCTCCCTCGCTAATCAGGATCCGCGACAGCAGGTGTTCGGCGCCGCGGCCCTGGTGGGTGGGGACAACATACTCAAACCCGTATATATCCTTGACGGCCTCCTCAAGGTTAAACCAGTTGCGACTACCAGCATAGGCCTCATCGCCCAGCATGATGCCGGCCCACTGGTGGTCGCTCATGGCGGAGGTGCCGCTGTCGGTGAGAAGGTCAATGTAAACGTCCTTTGAGTCCAGCAGGAAGGTGTTGTAGCCGGCCTTCTCAATGGCCTGCCAGCGCTGGTCCCGGGTTGTCATGGCAATGGGCTCTACGGCCTTGATCTTGTAGGGTGGCGCGGTGCGTCGTTGTTTTTCCTTTACCACTACTAATTCCTCCCGTCGGTGCAAGTAAATCATCCCAAGGGCCCCCATGCCCCATCTATACTCTCTTAAATCTGGCGGTAAAGTGTCGCAATACCGGCGGCTCGTACTCAAAGGCAAGGCCCCCGATGCCATCCCGGCGCTGGTAGACTCTTTTCACCGTTTCGGCGATGGCCTTCATGTGCCGGTTGGTGTAGACCCGGCGGGGAATGGTCAGGCGAACCATGTCCAGCTCTGGATAGATGTTCTCCCCTGTGCGCGGGTCGCGGCCCGACAGGACGGTACCGATCTCCACTCCCCTGACGCCGCCCTCGATGTAGAGCTCAACGGCGATGGCCTGCCCCGGGAACCTCTCCTGAGGCACGTGGGGCAAAAAACGCCTGGCATCAAGGTACACGGCGTGGCCTCCTGCCGGCTTGATGATGGGAACCCCGGCTTCATCCAGGAGCCCGGCAAGGTATCGCACCTGGCCGACCCTGTAGGCCAGATAGGCCTCGTCGGTGACCTCCTCCAGCCCACGAGCCATGGCCTCAATGTCACGGCCAGCGAGACCGCCGTAGGTGGGAAAGCCCTCAAAGAGGACGCCCCAGACGGTGGCCTGCTGGTAGAGATCTTCGTCACGAAGGGCGAGAAAGCCGCCAATGTTGACCAGGGCATCCTTCTTGCCGCTTATGGTACAGCCATCGGCGTAGGACATGATCTCGCCAACTATCTCATTAATATCTCTATCCTGATAACCCTCTTCCCGTTCCTTGATGAAGAAGGCATTCTCTGCAAAGCGGCAGGCGTCGATGATGAACATGATGCCGTGTTTCTTGCAGATCTCGCTGACCCCGCGGATATTGGCCATGGAGACGGGCTGCCCGCCGCCGCTGTTGCAGGTAATGGTGACCATGGTGAGGGCAACCTGCTCCCCATTCTCCTTGAGGAAGTCGTCGAGAGCGGCAAGGTCCATGTCTCCCTTGAAGGGATGGTCTGCCTCCGGGTCGTAGGCCTCAGGGATGGGAAGATTGACAGCTATTCCCCCCCGATGCTCCACATGGGCCTTGGTGGTATCGAAGTGCATGTTATTGGGAACGTACTGGCCCTCGCCAAGAGCCGTAGCAAAGAGCACATTCTCGGCGCCCCGTCCCTGGTGGGTGGGGATGACGTAGGGAAAACCGAAGAGATCCTCCACAACCTCCTGAAGGTGATAGAAATTGCGACTACCGGCGTAGGCCTCATCACCCAGCATGATCCCTGCCCACTGCCTGTCGCTCATGGCAGAGGTCCCGCTGTCCGTCAGGAGATCGATGAAGACGTCTTCAGAGCGCAGTGAAAAGAGGTTAAACCCCGCCTCCTCAACCAATCGCTCTCGTTCTGCCCTTGTTGTCCGGCGAATGGGCTCAACCACCTTGATGCGAAAAGGTTCAGCCTCCAGCCAGTCGCCCTCTTCCCTGTTGTCGGTCTTGGGCATGTACACCCCTCCTGGTCTTAGAATACCCCTGGCGCTTACAATAAAAAGCCCCCCTAACCGAAGAGGAATTCCTTAAATATATGAGCATCTCCTGCCATCTGGGCGGCAATACCGCAAAAATGCTTACGAATACTCGTTAATACTGACTCTTACTTAATATTTTAACTGCCACTTAAAATTGGCTCCTGTTTTAAGTGGGGCTTCAGTAGTTAAGTCCCACTACAACACCATCCCTCGATGGCCTTAGCGTATAATGGAACTAGCGGACGCTACTAACCTATTGCCTGGGGGATTGAAACGACAGTCAATTCTTGGGAAGGGGTGGGTAAGACGGATGAGGAAGCGACAACCGCATCCTGAAGAACGCCAACGCCCTTCCGGAGTGGATTGAACTCCAAAGAAACATTGAAGAGGGCGAGAGACCGTACAGAAGCAAGAAGGTTGCCTTGTTGGACAGACTCCGGGAAGCCCAGACTCAGGCTCAGGCGGGTGAGCTTGACCAGGGCCAACTGGAGGCGTTGAAGTCAAGGTATGCCCAATCCAAGGCAGAGCTGGCTAAGGAACTAGAAGACCTTAACCAGGCCATTCGGCGCCACAACTGGATTGTTCCCACCAGTGGGCTGCAGAAGCCCCTTTGGAATAGGGACATGGAGATCAGAAACTGTGAGGAGGCGTTTCAAATAGTCCAACAACTCTTCCACGGCATCCGTATTTCCTCGCGCAGCGGCCCGGAATAGCCTAACCAGTCTGTCTTCCATAATAAGACCTCCGCTTCCGGAGTGCTTCTCGCTTCATTGGGATAACGCGTTGTTGAGAGAATGGTACGGGATAGTCACGATGACCTTTTCCCGGACGGAGGGCGCCAGAGCGCAGAGATCTCATCAGCCAGCCTATTGACGGACTGCTTCAGATCAGCAATCTCGCGGCTTGTATGAAGGAGCAGGTAGACTGCCAGGGCCATTGGAAAACCGTATTGCCCGACCCAGGTGAGAAAATCGCTCTCTTGCATGGTAAAAGACCTCCTTTCAGTGAGATGCCCTCATATACTAAGATGTTGCCAACGGTCCGTCTTACTAGCCCTGGAACGCAACCCAGGAGGTTACTGTGACCATGGCCCAGGGGCTCTGGTGGCTATCTGGAAATAAACCTCTCCTCTAGTTCGGCCAGAACTAACAGGGCCGCCGGGGAGAACCTGAACTGGTCCCCGTTAGCACCACCAGCCGTGGTGGCCTGATCGTAGAGGGTCGGGAAGGCAAAGGGGTCCGCCACGTCTCTAACCATCTCTTCTGTTCCCAGCCTATCGCGGATTGTTCTGGCCATGTAGAATCCCACTGGGTGCCCGCTCATTGGCAGGGCCTCATTGAGTAGCGCCCCGGCCTCTTCACTATTAACAGCGCCTTTGCCGAGGTCAGCCAGTATCCCATCCATTGTCTTTAGGAACTCTGGAGCCCGTGCTACGGCGTCAGCATAACCACTGACAAAGGGATGACCGCCAGCCATGAGCTCTTCCTTGTCAATGAGGTCGGCAACCCCCTCGCCCTGGATCTGATCCAGTACCCGCAGCAGGTCACGCCATTCCCCTGATGCTCGCCGGTAGTCGACGGATAGTAGCTGGTTCCGGTAGTAGTGGTGGCACTCATGGGCAAGGAACAGGGGCAGGAAGTCGCTGAGGTTGATGGTGGCCAGGACATCAAGGACGATGGGGGAGTAGCCGCGGGCGTCGTTGGCAAAGATGACAAAGGAAACCAGGGGATACTCCTCAACACCGGACAGGGGAAGATACTCCAGGGCCCTCTTGATGGCGAAGTCCTGCAGGTATCCACTGGTGGCCAGTTCCTCTTGCTGGCGTCTGACCTTGGCGGGGTCTGCCGCCACCTGAAGGTAATGCCTCAAAAGGCCAAAGCGGTCCGACTCAAGGGCCGCTTCAAGCTGCTCCCTGAGGCTGGGCTTGAAGGCCAGCCTGAAACTGCGGATGAGGAAGTCCCTGCTAAACTCCGATTCCGTCAAGACGCCGTAGCCAGGGGTGGAGAAGAGGGCCTCCCAGTCAGCGGCAGAGGGCTCCTGGTCCCCCTGGAGGGTCTCAAAGACCGTCCAGAACCTGTCCATTCCTGAAAAATCAAAACCGGTAGCCATCTAAAGAATCCTCCCATCTGCTGCGAGTATCCGAACCCCTAATCCCCTGAGTTACTCATGAACCCCTCAATGACGGGCCTGTCCGGAGCGCTGATCTGCTCCGGAAGTCCCGCAATATCGAAGAAGCGAACCTCCAGGCCTTCAGCAGGATCGGCCCGCATCTCGCCGCTGAAGTCCGATGTCAGATAGACAGCGGTGACATTGTGGACCTGGTCGCCGTTGGGGTAGACATGGAAAAACTGGGGGCCGGAGAAGACCCCGTAGAGGGACATCTCCCCAACCTCCAGCCCTGTCTCTTCATACGCCTCACGTCTGGCGGTCTCCTCCAGGGTCTCCCCCGGCTCCATGAAGCCGCCGGGAAGGCCCCAGGCGCCGGAGTCCCTTCGCCTCTGAAGCAGGATCTGCCGTCCTTCATCCCTGGTAATGATCACTGCCGCTCCCGGCAGAATCAGGGGCATCGATCCAACAATGCCCCGTAGCATCTTGATGTAACCCAAGTCCCTCAATCCTTTCCTGTCATGTGCGGGGCCTACGCGAAAATCCGTCCAAGCTCTACCGACAACCCATCAAAGGTATAGGACTGGGCGCAATCTCCCTCACGATAGGTGATACTCTTACTGATGTTCCTGTCTTCAAATAGGTAGACAGCCACTTCTCCGTTGAGTGGATTCACGATCCAGTACTCTCCAACACCACATGACATGTAGAGATCCAGCTTCTTGACGAGGTCTTTATTGCGCGTCCATTCGGACAGGATCTCAACAACCAGGACGGGAACACCCTTGTAGTAGTCGTCTTCACCTAGTTTTTCCTCAAGGTCGCAGATAACCATGACATCGGGCTGGACCACATTAGGGTCCCCTGCGCCCCTGCTCAGTGTGATGTCATAGGGGGCCACCATAGGCTTACATCCTCTTCCCTGAAACCAGCTATGGAACACTACCAACAGCTCCACCAGGGCAACCTGGTGTGCCGTTTTCGGTGAATCGAGGGCATATATCTCGCCGTCGATATACTCGTATCTATCCTCGTTGCCCCTGGTCAGTTCCCGAAACTCCTCAAAGGTAGCCTTCCTGCCACCATAGGGATACCTCGCCGCCTCTTCCCCTGTTACTACTGCCCCCACGCCTCTCTCAGCGCCAGCACCCTCAATTGCTGACAACTTGGCAATCACGAGACCGTTTCTGGTAATGATGATGTCCTCTTTCGCCGCCAGCATCAGGTACCTTCCGAAATTGTTCTGCACTTCCGTTGAGTTGACGATCACTGCCCTCACCCCCTCCTTATTAGCTAATATAGCTAACCCTTTTATTGCCACCTTATGCCTTCGAGAGAGCTGTGTCAAATGGCAGGAGCGCGGCATGTAAGGCATATTGACTGATGCCTGCCACTGATGTATTATAGTAAGGAGTGGACTCAATATCCTTACTTAAGAGAGGTGTCAGGTATGACCAGCAAGTCAGTTTATGTGCTTAAGTCAGCCAGGGTCACTTCCAAGGGTCAGATTACGATTCCGGCGGTCGTTCGAGAAACCTTGGGTATTCAGTATGGTGATGAAGTGCTGTTTGTGAAGACCGAAAAAGGGATCTATGTTGAGAGATGGCCCAGCGATCTGGATCCCGATGAAGCCTACGGTGCCCTGGCCCGAACCGATCAGCCCGCTATCGATATCGATAAGGCCCGTAGAGAATACCGGGCCGACCGGGCCCAGCGCCACGCACCGGAAGATGATGGCGAGTGAAGGTATATTGGCTAGATACTAATGTTATCTTGCGCTATCTGCTGGCAGACCATCGTCAGCATGGCCTCAGGGCGCGATCCTTGCTCAAAGAGGCTCAGCAGGAAAGATGTGCCCTGAAGGTCGCCCCTTTCATCGTGGCCGAACTAGTGTATGTCCTTGAGTCAAAGAGTTACTCCCGGACAGAGATCTTTGAAGGTCTCAAGGTGCTGGATGGCCTCAGAGGTATCGAGTTCACCAGTGGCAGAGAGGTCTTCGAGGCCTTGCTTGAGTATCGAGACAAGGGCGGAGACTTTGCTGATGCCCTGTTGATGGCCTTTGCTCGTTCCGCTGGTGAGGCAGTAGTAACCTTCAACGGTCGCCATTTCAAGCGCCTGGCTGGAGAGTGGACTGAGCCGCGTTGAGTTGACGGGCCCCCGCCCGCCGACCCTGTCCCCGCCCCCTATTGTGAATCAAGTAGGGATAGTGCCCCGGGGTGCATGAATATTGCCCTAGAAGCATACTGCTATAGAGAAAGTATGTCTAAGGGTGGTGTTATATGTTATGATTGTTAGGACAAAGGGGGGTATCACTGTGAGTTTTGGCAAAGTGCAATCCCGGGGTCAGGTAACGATTCCTCAGGAGATCAGAGAGGCTGCTGGTGTACGGCCAGGCGATAGACTGCTTTTCGCTGCGGAGTCCGAGGGCGAGTTTCATGTGGTAGTCGTGCCCCAACGCTCTTCGCTGGATGAGCTCTTGGAGCGCTATGGCGGTGGGCCTGGGGTGGTGGAGTCAAAGCGGCTATGGGAACAAGTGGCGGAGACCATTGCCAGGGATGTTACTCGGGGTTATGACAAGGGGGAGAAAGATAGGCGTGAAATAGTAAACTCCACGGAAGGAGAAGGTCGCGGTGAGTAGGCCGAGGCGGTTTGGTTGGTTGGACGCCAACTTGTTCATCCATGTCCTATTCCCGGGAGACCCGCATTCCTCGCGGTGCAGGGAAATCCTTGATGCCCTTATGGATGGCTCTGGGGTAGGCTACCTTGATCCCGTGACGGTTCATGAACTCACCTACGCTTTGCAGAAAGTTAGGCCAGAATCCTTCTCTGATCGCAAGGAAGTGTTCAAGTATCTCAGTGCTTTTATCACCCTCGACACCGTGCACATAGACGAGAAGGATACCCTTCTGAAAGGCCTGTGGTATTGGGCTGCTGGAAGAGTCGATAAATTCGGTGACGGTCGTCTGCGGGCACTGGCAGAAGATCGTGAAACCCCTGTGTACACAGTTAACAAGAGAGATTTTATCGGCGTGGTTAATACTTATTGAGTTATGTCCAGTCTAACCTGCGCCCATCTCTCTGATCCGGCGCCAGACCTCCCTGATTTCCTGGGAGGCGGGGCCGTCGCTGTAATCCACAACGGGACGCCCCTCAACCATAGATTTGACCACATCCTTGTCAAAGGGCACCCGGCCAATAATCTCGATGCCCTGGTCCCGGCAGTAGTCCTCCACAGCGGTGGTGCCTCCAGAGTGGAGGTCGTGCTTGTTGATGATGACCTTCACTTCAACATTGAAGTGCTGGCAGAGCTCAACAACGCGGCCCATGTCGTGGAGGGCTGAGCGGCTAGGCTCCGTGACAATCAGCGCCATCGAGGTCCCGGTCAGCGATGAGATTACCGGGCAGCCGATCCCCGGTGGGCCATCGGTGATAATCACCTCAACATTGTCGGCCTCCGACGCCAGTTCCCTCGCCTTCTGCCGGACCTGGGTCACCAGCCGCCCCGAGTTATCCTCACCAATGCCAAGGCGGGCGTGGACCAGGGTTCCGTAGGGGGTATCTGAAATGAACCACTGCCCTGAGACCACCTCCCTCATCTCAATGGCGTCGGCAGGGCAGGCATGGAAACAGACCCCGCAGCCCTCACAGGAGAGCCCATCGACCTTGTAGCCGCCATCGCTGCTGTCCAGGATGGCATCAAAGCGGCACAGATCCTGGCAGCGCCCACACAGGGCGCACTTCTCGCTGTCAATGAAGGCCTGGCTTGAGGCCCTGAACTCGTGACTCTCCCTTGTGTCGGGTTTCATGATGAGGCCCAGGTTGGCGGCGTCGACATCACAGTCAGCGAATACTGCTCCCTCAGCCAGCGAGGCCAGGGACCCTACAATGGTGGTCTTGCCCGTGCCACCCTTGCCGCTGATTATTGTAATCTCCTTCACTGTGCCACCGCCTCCCTTATCTTTCCGTATAGCTCCTGGAACCGGCGGCGCCAGCCAGGGTCCTTCTCTGCTATGGTCTCGCCCCTGGCGTAACCGGCGGCCAACTCCCGGTCAAAGGGGATCCGCATCAGCACCGGGAGCCCCTTCTCAGCGCAGAACCGCTCCACACTGTCGTCGCCAATGTCCGACCTGTTGATGACCACCCCGGCGGGCATGCCCAATTGCTCAACGACGCCGGCAGCCAGCTCCAGGTCGTGGAGGCCAAAGGGGGTTGGCTCGGTGACAAGGACCACGTAGTCACTGCCCTTGATGGACTCAATCACCGGGCAAGAGGTGCCCGGCGGGGCATCCACAATCGAGACCTGACCCTCGCCAGGGGCCGCAACCTCCCGCTTCAGGGCCTTTATCACCGGCGGGGCCATGGCCTCCCCCACATTGAGAAGGCCGTAGTGCACATCAATGTCGCCGGCCCTTCCCAGGCGGAGGCCGCCGATATCGCGGCTGACCTCAATCACGGCGCCTTCGGGGCAGAAGTGGGCGCAGGCCCCGCAGGCGTGACACATCTCTGGAAAGACCAGCACCGAGTCGCCGACAACGGCCAGGGCATTGAAGGCGCAAAGCTCCGCGCACTTGCCGCACCGGGTGCATCGGTCACTGTCGATCTCGGGATAGGTAGAGGTTACCGCCACCTCTTTGTGGATCTCAAGTTCACGGTCAAAGAAGAGATGGTCGTTGGGTTCCTCAACATCACAGTCCAGGAGTTGTACCTTGGCCTTGGCCTTGGCCTCTGCCTTAGCCGCAGCCGCTCCAGCGCCGGTTGTCTCCGCTGTTATCTCCGCTACCCCCTGGCCCTGGCCGATGGCAACGGCAAGGTTTGTGGCAACCGTGGTCTTACCGGTGCCGCCCTTGCCGCTGGCAATAGCAATGATCATCTCCGACCACTGCGCCGGCCGCCGCCTCGGCCTCCCTGTCCTGTGCCCTGTCTACTACCCCGGCCTCCCTGTCCTGTGCCCTGTCCGCCACCTTGCCCGGCGCCCTGGCCTCTGCCTTGGCCCTGGCCTCTGCCCTGGCCCAGCCCGTGGTGGGAACCCACTGTGGCCCGGCCGGTTTCTGATAGGTCTCCTTCCTCTAACTGGGCCGCCAGGTCCTTGATCACACCCGACTGGTTGGCATAGACCTTTATTCCCGCGGCCTGGAGGGTTTCCATGGCCTTGGGCCCAACGTTACCGGCAATAACAGCCTTTACTCCCCTGTCGTACAGCAGGCTGGCGGTCTGCACCCCGGCGCCACCGGAGGCGCCCACGTTGGGGTTGGCGATGTACTCAGATTCCTTGGTGGCGGTGTCCATTACGATGAAGCCCGGCGCCCGGCCGAAGCGGGCCTCAAGCCTGTCGTTGACATCAGATCCCTGTGCGGGAAACGCTACTAACATCTGAAAGCCTCCTCACTTACTCCTTCTGACGCCCTCTACCATCTCGTCCACGGGCGTCGCGGTGTAGTCCTCGATCTGTCCCGCGTCACCCAGTTCAGCCAGCTGCGGATCAATCGGTATCGTCGCCAGCACCGGCAGGCCTGTCTCCTCAGAGACCTGCTGGGCCTTGCTGGCGCCGAAGATCTCCAGCCTCTCGCCGCAGTGGGGGCAGGTCAGATAGCTCATATTCTCAACCAGGCCGACGATAGGCACCCCCATGGACTGGGCCATCTTAATGGCCTTCTTGACCACCATCACCGCCAACTCCTGAGGCGAAGAAACGATGACGATGCCGTCAACTGGCAGTGACTGCAGGACCGTCAGCGGGGAGTCGCCGGTTCCTGGTGGCAAGTCCACCACAAGGTAGTCCAGGTCACCCCAGACTACATCGGTCCAGAACTGCCTGACAGCTCCCGCAATCAGGGGACCGCGCCAGATCACCGGGTCGTCCTCATTTGGGAGGAGCAGGTTCAGCGACATCACTTTGACGCCCTTCTCCGATTCCACTGGGAGGAGCCCCTTCTCCGTCTGCCCGGGGCGGCCACCAATGCCGAAGAGCTTGGGGATGCTGGGGCCGGTGACATCAGCGTCAAGGACCCCTACCCTGTGCCCAGCCCGGGAGAGCCCCGCGGCCAGCAGGGCGGCAACCGACGACTTACCAACCCCGCCTTTTCCGCTCATGACGGCGATTACGCCCTTGATGTTGTTGGCCTCATTCTGCGGCAGTTTCGGGATGGGTCCGCTCATCGGCTGTTCCGTATCTTGGCCTTCTTGATCTGGGTTTGTGCCCTCTGCCATCCTAATACGACCTCCTGTGTCTTCTTCTATTCTGAACATATGCCCATAAAAAGTATACGCCTGCCGATTGGTAGTGTCAACAATCAGCATGGCGTATTGGCGAAACTCTATTCGTCTTTAAAGCTCCCTATGAGAAAGACCCTAGAGGATCCTGGCCTCACCTGCGTAGACAAAGCCCCTGGTAGCATCAAGGGTAATCTCCTGACCATCGCTGAGAAGGGAGGTGGCATCCTCCACTCCCACGATAACCGGGACGCCAAGGTCAAGGCCCATCAGGGCCGTGTGGGAGGTGAGGCCGCCCTCCTCGGCGACAATGCCCACCACCCGATCCAACAGGGGCACGAAGTCGCGGTCGGTACCGATGGTGACCAGGATGTCCCCCTCCTGCAGCTTCTCCTCAGCCTCTGCCGCATTACGGGCCACCCGGGCTGATCCCCGGGCGGCGGCGTTTCCAATGCCAGTTCCCCTGCAGATCACGTCACCCACCACCTGTACCTTGAGAAGATTGGTTGTCCCTGGCACACCCACCGGCGCGCCTGCGGTGATGACCACCAGGTCACCCTTGTTAATCAGCCCGGCCTCCACCGCCGTAACCGAGGCGTTGTAGAAGGCCTCATCAGTATTGCCACTGTCTGGGACAAGGATTGACCTTACCCCCCAGACCAGGTTGAGCTTTCTCACCACCGCCTCATTATTGGTGGCGGCGATTATCGGGGCCGCGGGCCGGTACTTGGCCACCATCCTGGCAGTGTGCCCTGAGGTAGTAGCGGTTATAATGGCGTTGGTGCCAAGATCCAGGGCAATGGCGCAGGTGGCGTGGCTGATGGCCTCCGGAACGGACCGGGCTGCCGCCTTGGCCTGTCGGTCCAGGATCTCCCGGTAGTCCAGGGCCGACTCAGCGCGGCAGGCGATGCGGTGCATGTACTTAACGGCCTCAACAGGGTATTCGCCCACCGCTGTCTCCGCCGACAGCATCACCGCGTCGGTTCCATCGAAAATGGCATTGGCCACGTCGCTGGCCTCGGCCCGGGTTGGCCGCGGGCGCTCAACCATGGACTCCAGCATCTGAGTTGCGGTGATAACGGGCTTTCCCTTCCGGGAGCAGGCCCTGATAATCTCCTTCTGCAGCACCGGCACATCCTCGGCCGGTATCTCCACCCCCAGGTCGCCACGGGCAACCATCAGGCCGTCGGAGACATCCAATATTCCGTCGAGGTTATCGACGGCTGAAGGGTTCTCTATCTTGGCGATAATATGGGCGCTGCCGCCGCACTGTTCAATGGTCCGGCGCACCTCAATGACATCTCCGGCCTCGTGGACAAAGGAGGCGGCGATGAAGTCAACCCCCTGCTCCACGGCGAAGGCGATGTCATCCCTGTCCCGATCCGATACCGTTGGCAGCGACGGCCGCTTGCCGGGGATGTTGACCTTCTTCTGATTGGACAGGGCTCCACCGTTGATGACCCGGCAGCGGACCAGGCCCTCCAGGGCAGCAAGGACCTCAAGCTCAATGTTACCGTCGTCCAGGAGCACCGTTGCCCCCACCGACACGTCCCGCCACAGGTCCCTGTAGTCAACGAAGACCCGCTCGCTGCTGCCCTCTAGTTCAGTGGCTACAAGTGTGAACTCCTGGCCGTCCTCAAGCTCAACGAAGCCGCCGGCAAAGGTTCCAAGGCGAATCTCAGGACCCTTGGTGTCCACCATGATTGCCTCCGCTGTCTGGAGCTGGCGGCGGACATCCTTTATCGCCTCAATCCTCTTTGCATGATCCGCCTGGGCGCCGTGGCTCAGGTTCAACCGGACGACATCAACCCCTGCGCCAATGAGGCTCTTTAGGATGTCCCTGTCATCTGTTGCCGGTCCCAGGGTGGCAACGATCTTGGTTCGCCGCATTATTCCCTCCTGATTCCTCTCCCGGTACATGTTGACTAACAATCAGTTAGATGTCGCAGGCCAAGCCGCCGGCGATATCCTGCAGTTCGTCGATGGCCGCCTTGTGGCCATACACTACCAGCACATCCCCGGCCCGGAGCGAATGCCTGCCGTGGGGGGCGTGAACAATATCGGTCCCCCGCTTTATGGCCAGCACCATGATGCCCCGTTCCCTGAGCTTAATCTCACCCAGGGTAGTCCCGGTAATCCCCTCTGTATCCTGGAGGCACATCTCCGCAACCCGGTAGTCCTGGCCCAGACGCAGCACCTCCGATATTGGCTGCCGTTCAATGGACTGCACCAAGCGGGCCTCAATGTGCCTGTCAATGAGACCGATGAGCCACCGGTCTGTGCCCAGGCGGTAGACAACCACCGCCAGAATCGCGGCGATAATGTAGTGGCTTGGGGGCGGTTGGTTCCCGAAGAACCCTACCAGGGACGTAATGATGAAGGCCAGCCCCACATAGCCGAAGACCATCAGCCACATGGAGATCCGGCGCCGCACCGGGTGGTTAACAATGAGTTCTGCCTCGCTGGTAGTAAAACCTGTACTGGTGATGGCAGACAGGGCCTGAAACCGGGCCTGCTCCATATCAAGGCCCGTCACCTTGAGGGCAATGGCCGCAACCTCGATTATCACTGCCAGGATTACGATGGTGAAGAGTAAGATGAAGACGCTCAATCAGGTCACCCCCTTAGTGATAGTCTTGCACAGAAGGGGGTCTTTTCCTGCAAGCAGAATATTGTAGTGGATCTCTGCCGTGAACAAGCCAACCCTGGACCTCAGCCAGGTTCTATTCCAACAAGACGGAGAGCCCCTGGATGACCCAGGGGCTCTTCCTAACTCATTTTGTTAATGTAGGCTTGAACCTTCAGGCCGGTCTACGGCGTGGTAAAACGGAACAGCGCCTGCTCGAGAGTGGCAGGGTCGACCATGAACCCGCCAGATTCATCGACAGTGAGCTCGTAGCAGCCTGACACCGGGACATCGAAAGTAACCTCACCGCTGAGTTCTTCGCCAGGGCTCAACTCCATGCTAACAAAACCAATGGTGTTCAGGCGACCGTGGCCAGCGTACTTGTAGGCCTCCTCATCTAACAGGTAGAGCTGGAAGACGGGGCTGAATTTGACCGTGTCGCTACTGGTGTTTGTGATGGTAAGGTCAACGGTCACAAATGCCCCGCGCTCGGGATCATACCTGGTGTCTCCCCCGGCGGGTTCGTCGCTGACAGAGTTAAGAGTAATGCTCAGTTCACCTAACTGCACGATGTCACCCACCGCTGCGGCCTCGCCCTTTGACTCCTGGCCAGCAGCGCTGTTGACAAGAACATAGCCGTCGGTAACCTGACTGCGGGAGATACGCCAGCTAACCTCCCCCGCAGGGTTGAGGAGGTCATCGATAAACTTGAAGGTATAGGACGAAGATTCAGAAGCATCGAAAGCTATCTGACCTCGGAGGGAGCGACCCGGGCTCACCAGGCCGGTGGGAGATGGTTTTGGGGTGGAAATGCTTGTGGAGAACTCGTTGCCGTCTGCATCAATGACCGTTGCCTGCAGGAGGCCGTCAACGCGAACCATCTCGCCCCCCACATTGGTCACTGTCACATCCAGGACAAGGCAATAGTCCTCGGCGGGCTCGTACATCTCCGGGAAGGATCCCTCAAAGGCGTTGTTCAGGGTCACCTCGATACTTCCGATGATTGCAGTTGCCCCTATCTCAACAGGAGCCCCGGCTGAGGATTCACTGCCCTCCGAGGAAGAGCTGTCCGAGGAGCTGGTTTCTGATGAGCTACTCTCTGATGAACTGCTCTCTGATGAGGAGCTAGAGTCGGTCGTTGAGGTACCTTCCCCCTCAGTCTCTACAACCTCAGGTTCCGAAGAACCGCAGGCGGTGATGGAGATAACAAGCGTCAGCAGAAGCGCGCAGACCAGCATCGTCCGCAGTAATCTAGGCATGGGCGTCATCACTCCCTCTCATATTGGAGGACCAAGACAGCCAAACATAAAACGGTGTCCTCAATAGATGAGTGTACTATTCTTCGGGAGTTGTGGCTTTCATGTTGTTGCTGGGTCTTTGCGAGATATTGCGGAAGTGGGTCCTGAAGTAGGGAATCTCGTCAAGTCAAGGTCAGGTGAGGCAGGTCAGACAGGGCGATTTTATTACAGACCTCAGACCCGCAGGGTGACCCAGCAGTGGCCAGTAGCTATAACCGCCTGTCCTAGGCTCCTGTTACTGACCCTGTGAAATGAAGCCACTCATATCTGGATAAGCAATGATGGCCTCCAGAACAGGATCCCTGCCCGCCGCGTAGTCCTCAACCGTCGGCACAATGAGGAAGTCGGGGGGCATGGTGGCAGAGCCCACCAGCTCCTCAACATCATATCTCTGCGTGAGCCTGAAGAGCGTCGTTGAGCACGTGAAAGACAATCCGCTGTTTGGCAGCCTGAACCTTGGTGATGAACCGTATCCGTCAGGGCGACCACCTGTGGGTTCACCAAAGAACAGCGCGTGGGTTGTTCCCTTCAGATGCATGGCATTCCATACAGCAGATGAGAATGTTCTGTTGCCTATAATCACAAAGAGCCTGCCTTCCTGGTTGATGTGCTCCATATGAATGATGTGACGTATGAAATCCTCTGCAACCCATGCGACGCCACCGTTATTCTTCCGCAGGTCGAATATGAACTTCTCAACGTCTCGTTCACGAAGGATCCTCAGCACCTCCCTTGAGACCCGCGTGAACGAGAGACTCGCGAGACCCGTGGCCCTCCTCCTGTCTCTTTGGGAGCACTCATTATACTGGAAGTAAAGTGCTTTTTCATCGGGGAGGTACTCATACCAGTAGATGTACCCGTACTTCATATACAGTGGTGTCTTCGCCTCCTGGTCCAACCGTACCCAGTCATCAACCTCCCAAGGCGGCTTTACCTCAAGCTTGAAGCTCCCCACCGTTTCCTGGCTAACCTGCACGGTGATTGTGACGTTATCTCCCTCCATGATTCTGAGAAAGCGAAGAACATGCGGGTTGATCAGCAGATCCGTGCTGTACCGTTTTGGCCAGTACTGATTTTCCGCTGAGACGAGGGTGTTTGCTAGCTCCACGGCAGTGTCCACTGGCGTGTCACCAAGGGCCAATACCCTTTTGCCTACTGCTCTGGAAGCAGATCCCTCAGCAGCAACCACATACAGTCCGCCCTCAAGCCACGCCATCCGAATCGGCAGAACTGCATCTGGGTTCTCCAGACTTTCATCAGCGACGACCTTTGTGTGGGAATCTCTAACTAGCGCTACCAACTGTCTAGTTCTGAAGTACATCTCAGTATCCGTTAGCTCGCTGATATCCTCCTTTAACTCCGCAACCGCCTCGCTGAAGACCTCCCTATCGATCTTCCAATACATGTTGGGGTGCCTGCGTTCCAGGGTTCTCACCAGGTAGTCTATGTCCTCTTTCCAGGCGTCTTCTCTGCTCTTAGGAGTGCATCCGCCCACAGACCCCAGCACAAGCAGAACTACTATGGTTAGAGCAGTCAACCTGCGCACGGGTTACCCCTCCCCCCTATGGCGGTGGTTAGTCCAGGGGGTACCTCCCGCTGAGACACCCCCACCTACCATCGCGATCCCAGTGTTCTACTCCCCAGTATCCTCATACTCCAGTATGGCTTCCAGTACTGGGTCAATGCCTTGCACGTAGTCAGCATAGGTGAAGGGTATGATGAAATCAGGTGTGAAAGTGCTCTCATCCTCGAGGTGAATGTTGAAGTGGCCTGTCAGGTTGTAGTAGTCTGTGGAGTACCTTACGACCACCTTTGAGTTAGGTAGCTCGAAGCTCTTGACATTGCCGTAGGAATCCGGCTTCCCACCGGTAGGTTCGCCGAAGAACAGCGCCTCAGTCCATGACTTAAGCTGAACTGTGTGGATTACGGCGGAGGAATAGGTTCTTCTTCCCACCATCACAAAAAGATTCCCTCGCTGGTTAACTGATAGAGTGGCGATCCGCTCCAAGAGCGTCTTGGCAACGCGGCTGTCGCCCCCTGAATTTCGCCGGAGGTCGATGACAAACCTCTCTACCTCGTTGTCTTCGAGGGCCTGCAGCAGTTGAGAACTGAACTTGGTGAACCCGGGTGTCTCTCCGCCAGCTTGGTCTGTGGACGCCGCATCGTAGCACCGGTTGTACTGGAAGTAAAGGAGTTTCTCCTCGGGAATGTACTCAAACCAATAGGGCTCGTTGCTCTTCAGCCAGAGTACCTCACTCATAGTTTCCTCTTTGAGAGCACCGACCCAGGCTACCTCGCTGTATTCTTGGGGTGTCAGGCTGATCTCAAGTTCCTGGCCATCAAGGGATTCAACTGTCATCTCCATGGTGTCGCCCTCTACTAGGCCCAGGGACCCCATGACCTCTGGGAGCGCACAGACATAGACATGGGTCCGCAGCCAGTGCTCGTTCTCATGGGGGATGACTGTGGTAACGGCCTCCCAAACCTCCCCCAGGGGACGACCCTCTATAGCCTGGACCCTAGCACCCAGAACAGCGCTATGATCAGGATCTGTGCCAATCACACGCAAACCGTCAGAGAACCACCACAACTGTACCGGGTAGACCATGTAGGGACCGCCAAGATGAAAGGCAACCATTGTAGTATGATCGTCTCCCACGGCGGCAATGGCCTGTTTCAGGCGAATCTTGATCTGGTCTTCGGTGAGGTCAGGCAAGTCCTTCTTGAGGTCTTCCAGCATTGCGTTCCATTCGTCTTCTGTGATCCTAAAGAACAGGTTTGCGTGGCGTTTAGGCAGCTCTTCCTGAAGGTAGTTGATATCTTCCATCCAAGCCTCTGCTAAAGGCCCCTCACCCACGCCGGCGTCGGTGCACCCAGCGACAAGTAACCCTGCAACCAGAGTAACCAGCAGCACGACAGGGATTGCTGCTCTTCTGATACCCACCACTGATGGCCTCCTTATCTTCTCGTACACAGACTGGAATACCGCGAAGTGCATGTTCACTACAAAACCCCTCCCAAAAAACTAAAGCCCTTTCGCCTGGAAAGGGTTATACCGTGAACAGCCATCAATCGCAGATGGGTCCGGCGGTCTTCCGGATGCTCACTTACAGAAACCCCTTTCCACGCTTGTGAAGTTAGCTGACGGGTTCGGGCTGAAAGATAGCCCTACCACCACGGTAAGCTACTTGCGACAGAGTGCGTCTCAATGCCTACCGCCGTGGACTCACCCCAAAGGTTGGGTCCTCCACTCTCTGTGGTATCAGAGACTCAGCGTTCCGGTTTCCTCGCTATATGCAATTGCTACTTACATTCCTATATATTTACTACAATTCTATGCCACATGCCCTGAGATGTCAAGTCATGGTAGCACTTGACAATGACAGCCAGCCTGCTGACTACCTAGCCTTCCCCGAGTGCCGAAAAGATAGTTCCATCGAATAAGGTGGTTTATCCTTCCATTCCAGCATAGCATATATCAACAACCTCCAAAGGGGTGAAGCCATGAGCAGACATGTTGCGGAGATACTGGTGATGGCGCTCTGCCTCACGCTGGTTCTTCAACCACTAACTGCAGAAGCGTCGGAGCCTGACAGGTTCTCACGAGTTGACTACCCCACCGGCCAACTGTGTAACGATGTGATCGTGGTAGACATTACTGGTGACGGATACCTGGACGCCGTCTCGGCCTGCGCGGGCAGCGATTGCCTTATGATCCTGTCCGGCAGCGGAGACGGAAACCTGAAGAGAACTGCTACCCTTTCCACGGCTGATGAGCCCGTCAGAGTCCTTGCCGGGGACTACAATGAGGATTCGCTGCTAGACCTTGTGGTTGCTGAGAGGGGCAGCCAGACCATCAGCCTGTTCCAGCGCACGGGCACTACGGTGGAGGGGGAACCCCTCTTCGCTGCCAGGCGCGTGCTGGCCCGCACCGCCAGTCCCCCTGCCGAGCTGGTTCAGGGAGACTTCAATGGCGATGGGCGGCTTGACCTGGTAGTCACCCTTCCTGACACCGATCAGTTTGTTCTATACGCGCAGTCGGAAGATGGGACCTTCAATGACGACGCCAGCCGACAGTGGAGCGGTGATCCAGAGGCCCTGTGCGCCGCCGACTTCGACGGCGACGGCTGGCTCGACCTCGCTGTGGCGGACAGCCGGTCAGGCACGGTTCTGATCTGGCTTAACAAAATGCCGGCAGAACTTGATTTTAGGGCAGCAGCGATCCTACCAAGGCACCTTGACCACCCCACAGCACTGCAGGCCCTGGACATAGATGCCGATGGAGCACTTGAGATCGTTGTTGCGGATAGCGCCACCGATATGGTCCATGTCATCGAGGTAGTGGTGAGGGAGGATCCCTACTTTCCCTTGGGGTTCCGACCCAGTAACTACCCAGTCCCCGGGGGGCCAACGGACATCGCGGTGGGGGACACCAATGGGGATGGGCGCCTGGACCTGATGGTGGCGGCCAAGGGAGGCAATACCGCCCAGGTGCTGCTGCAGGAGGCTGATGGGTCCTTCGCCAGTGCAACGGCATATGGTGTCGCCAGTTCCCCCGTCGCCATTGCCGCGGGCAATATTGACAGTGATGGCCTCGCCGACCTTGTGCTGGCCTGCGAGGGAGCTCACTGCCTCACCCTGCTGGCGACGGAGCCAGCAGGTACTGGGTTTACTGTTGAGGCGGATCCTGCCGGGGGACACTATCGCGATAACCAGTGGGTGACGCTGAGCTCAGACAGGGCCGCCGCCATCTACTACACCCGGGAAGGCACTGACCCCACCCTCTCAAGCCCACGCTATACAGGGCCGATCCCCATCTATGGCAGCACCACCCTGAAGTTCTTTGGCGTAGACGCCCGAGGTGGTCACTCCCCGATCTTTGCCGAGGAATATGTAATTGACAGGGTGAGGCCAACTGCCACCGCAGAACCCCAGGGCGGCCACTATCAGCAGGGGATTGATGTAGAGTTGACAGCATCAGAAGAGGCGGTGATCCACTTCACCCTTGACTCTTCTGTTCCGACCGAGGGTAGCCCGGAGTACAGTGACCCGATAGAGGTTGACAGGGACACAATCCTGAGGTTCATTGCCATCGACCGGGCTGGCAACCGCTCCCCCGTCTACACCGAGGTGTATTCTGTTGAGCATGAGGCACCCATTGTGGGTGAACTGGAAGCTAACATCAGCTTCCACCCTCAGACTCTGAATTGCATCCCACATGGGAGGCGCGGTCACGGCAGGCGAGGAGGACCTCCGTGGGTCACGGTATACATTGAACTGCCAAGAGGGTACGATGTCCGGGATATCGATCGCACAACAGTACTTCTCAACGGTGAAATCCCTGCTATAACCAGCGGCAGGTACGGGTGGGTGAAGAACCTTCCCTTGAGCGACCATGATCGTGATGGACGATTGGAGCTAATGGTGCGCTTCGGACGGGCCGAGGCTTCCGAGGTACTCTGTGAAGCAGATGAGCCGGTAGTGGTGATAACCGGCGAGTGTAACGGCAAGAGATTCTGGGGCCGCTGTGAGGTCAGGTTGATCCGCTGAACCAGGAGTAAGGGCCAGATTCGCGCTCAGTCAAATAGAGGATCTCGGAGGTGTCAACAGACTATCTGAGATCCTCTTTCTTACTCATATACTCCTGCCGGTCAATCTCCCCCCTGGCGTATCTCTCCTTGAGGATCTCAATTGCTTGAGACTCACTACTCCCCAGCGCTGTGCTGCCGGTTTCACGCCTGCCCGCAACAGAGATGGAAAGGTCGTTCCTTGCCACTATGTAGACCAGATAACCTACAATTAAGAGCACCAGAATG
>Ga0209643_1001260_pt1 | contig 25766 bp, 23 predicted proteins | sample AutmiccBRH37_all_FD_187383 | JGI IMG/M metagenome (GOLD analysis project Ga0209643, IMG submission 187383) | Deep subsurface microbial communities from Mt. Terri, Switzerland - Autotrophic microbial communities BRH/37_all (SPAdes) (version 2) | ecosystem: Environmental > Aquatic > Deep... | reverse complement strand
CAGTTTCTTTAACGGGGGAAATTCCACCAATAAACTTGCGGATATTTAACTCCCGCCAATAAGAGTATTCCAAATGGAAGACTATGGAATTCGCATGACTGGAAAACATTTTCATTCTAATTTGTGAACGCCGGGGTTCATGATTGTTTCTTTATATATTTCTTGAAAATGTCGGCATATTTTAGAGTGCTATAGGGTTAATGCAGATCTTATTAGAGAGATTTAACTAACAACGTCGAAAGTTGTTGTGTTTGTTTGACTTGACTAGACAAGGTTTTCTATTGCGCTAAGCTATAATGTTACCAATAAATGGGTAAGAGGTGGCATTATGGCAGAATGGGCAACGTTAAAAATGGATCGGAGTCTGGGAAGTAGAATCTCAGTTGAAGGAATGTTTTTCCCTTTGGTATTAGGCGGGTTGTTGGCGAGAGGAAGTATCCTAGGCCTCCATCCCTTTGGGGTCGCGTTCGGAGCTGCTTTGATATTGAGAAGAGAAAATGGATTTCCGTTTGGTCTATTAGGAATTCTTATCGGCGTGATTTCCTTGAAAGACCTTTCCTTCGCTTTGCAGGTGGTGTTTATCTTAGGGGCTTTGCTGGTGACATTGCCCTCCGTACGCAAAAAGAAGAGTCAAGGAACGTATTTGGTTATTCTAACGGGTTTGATGGCAGCCATTATTTCAGGCTTTGCCATGAGTCTTGTCAAACCAGATCTTTATGCATTCCTTTCGGTGGGTCTTTATAGTGTATTATCAGGAGGATTTGCAATCATTTTCTGGTTCGCTTTGAGCCATCAGGAGGCCATTTGGAGTGGTGAATTCCAGCGTGAGCAAGGAATAGCCTGGTTATTTATTCTCATCGGACTGATTAGTGGACTTCAAGGTGTTCAATTTATGGAAATCAATATCTCCGTGGTCTTACTAAGCTTTTTCGTTTTATTTATATCTGAACGATACGGCGCGGGCACGTCAGCGGGTGTAGGTGCCTTATTAGGGTTTTTACCTCAATTATCGTTGAGCAGTCAAACTCTGATGGATGCAGGAATTTACGGTTTAGCAGGTTTTTGCACAGGAGCATTTCGTCGGTTTGGTAAACTAGGAATTGGAACCGCTTTTATAGCAGTAATGATGATGCTGACAGTCTTCTTGCAACAAGAAGTAATATATTCCCAGCTTATTTCCTCTACCCTAGGTCTATTTCTCTTTTTATTATTACCTGGAGCTACTCCAAAAAAGGACTTTTTAAAGCCAAAGGCGATTCCCGAGATTGAAACAACTGTTTCTAAAGTAAAGGCCTTAGCTGAAATTTTTGACGAAATTGCTTTAAGCTATCAAGCGGCTGAGTCAGAGACGTTTGACTTGCGTCCAGAAGTTTCGGAATTGATGAATGTCCTAGTAGAGCGTGTGTGTCATTCTTGTCCTACAAAGGATGCCTGTTGGAATCGAGAGTTTTACAAGACCTACCATATTTTCTTTGAACTGTTTGCATTGGTAGAGAATCAAACCGATGTAGCATTAAAGCAACTACCTGTTGAGTGGAAGCGTCATTGTGGGCGTTTAAAAGAAATTTTGTTAGGGGTTCAATTTATCATGGAACAAGAAAAGAGTCAGGAGACATGGCGTCGTCGACTGGTACTGAACCAAGAGGCCTTGTCACGACAGTTTCTTAATGTCTCGCATGTCATAGGAAATTTAGCTAAAGAACTCCATACTCAGCATAACTGGGAGATCGTCAAGCCATCAAATTTAGCTCGCCGTCGCCGACATTTCCTTGATGTAGGGGTATCGACATTTACCAAAACTGGCAATTCAATGAGTGGAGACAATTATGCTTCGATAGCTTTCTCGACAAGTCAGCATGCTTTTGTGCTGAGTGATGGTATGGGTGTGGGAGAAAACGCTGCCAAGTTAAGTGCTACCGCCTTGACTCTTCTGGAGCAATTATTGACGACAGGGTTTGAACCAGAAGGCGCAATTCAGGCACTAAACTCCATCCTAGTTATGCGTTCCCCTGAGGAAAGTTTCGTAACGATTGATATGGCTATTATTGATTTGGAATCTACGAATATTAAACTAATCAAAGTGGGAGCGTCTGCCACGTATTTGATCAGTAAGGATGGAGTTAAGTCCTTTGACTCGTCTAGTCTTCCTGCGGGCATATTAAACCAGATTGATACCCCGGTTATTGAGACGAAGATGGAGAACGAGGAAACTTTAATATTATTGACGGACGGGGTACAGGATGTTTTAAAAGAAGGTACGGATTGGATTCAAGAATTCTTAGTGAGAATTGCCCTTAATAAGTCTAAGTCTCAGGAAATTGCGGAACTTATTGCCGCGGAGGCTCGCCGCATAGGTGGCGGAGCACTTGAAGATGATGGAATCATATTAGTTATCAGGAAAAGCTGTTGGAGCGATTGAGGCGTATTTTTAAGGAAAACGAGGGGATGATAATAGGAAACACGTAATCAGGTGGAGTTTTGACTCCACCTGATTACCATGAGGATCTGCTGGATAAATTTACTTGCTAGCAGGATAACAGAAATATGTGTCGAATCAAACAATTATGTCTTATTGGAACTACTCAGAATCCTAAGTTTAAAACCTTAGACTGAGGGTGCTGCAGAGTTTTAAATTCTGGCTATAATGGAGCCAATCAAATTAATTTAAGGGAGCGGATTAAAAAATGGCTTGGGATGCTACAAAACTTAAGGACTGGCAGATTGCCGAAGAGGCCGAAAAAAACATGCCTACTGTTGAACAATTAATTGAAACGTTGTCACTCAGGAAAGAGGAAATTATCCCCTACGGAAAAACACCAAAAGTAGACTTTCTGAAAATGATGGAGCGCCTTGGAGATAAACCCGATGGCAAATATATCGAAGTAACAGCTATTACTCCAACGCCACTTGGTGAAGGGAAAACTACGACGACTCTGGGGCTTATCGAAGGACTCGCTAAGAGAGGCAAGAACGTTGGTGGCGCAGTTCGGCAACCGTCCGGCGGACCTACGATGAATATTAAAGGTACTGCAGCTGGTGGTGGAAACGCTCTGTTGATTCCGATGACTGAATTTTCTTTAGGACTCACAGGGGACATTAATGACATTATGAACGCTCACAATCTTTGCATGGTTGCACTGAATGCCCGGATGCAGCATGAAGCAAACTATACGGATGAAGAGCTTGCAAAGCGTGGCTTGAAACGCTTGGACATCGATCCTAAGAATGTTGAAATGGGCTGGGTAATCGATTATGCAGCTCAAGGCCTGAGAAATATTATCATTGGTATTGGCGGTAAAAAAGATGGCTTCCAAATGACATCTAAATTCGGGATTGCTGTTGGATCAGAGTTAATGGCAATTTTGGCCGTCGCTAAAGATCTTCCGGATCTTAGAGAGCGAATTGGCAAAATTATCGTTGCTTATAGTAAAACCGGCCAACCTGTTACCTCTAAGGACTTAGAAGTCGATGGCGCAATGACCGCCTGGATGCGTAACACGATTAATCCAACCATTTGTTACACAGCTGAAGGTCAACCTGTCATGGTTCATGCTGGTCCGTTTGCTAATATTGCTATCGGGCAATCTTCCATTATTGCGGACCGCGTTGGTCTCAAAATGTTTGATTATCATGTTACGGAAAGCGGATTTGCAGCAGATATTGGATTTGAGAAATTCTGGAACGTTAAAGCTCGCTTGGGCGGCTTAAAACCAGATGTTTCCGTTCTCGTAGCAACTATTCGTGCTCTTAAAATGCATGGCGGCGGACCTGCAGTCGTACCGGGTCGTCCATTACCGGCAGAGTATACCCAAGAAAATCTCGAACTGGTTGAAAAAGGCTGCGCTAACCTGCTTCACCATCTTGGAATTATTAAAAAATCTGGAATTGTTCCAGTTGTCTGCATTAACGGTTTCTACACAGACACCCAAGCAGAAATTGACTTGATTAAGAAAATTGTCAGGGCTGCAGGAGCTCGTTGTGCTCATTCTGATCACTGGCTCAGCGGTGGAGATGGTGCTTTAGAATTAGCAGATACAGTTATGGATGCTTGCACAGAAGAATCCCAATTCAAATGCCTCTATCCATTAGAAATGCCACTGCGTGAACGCGTTGAGCTTATCGCTAAAGAAGTTTACGGGGCAGACGGCGTAGATTGGTCACCAGAAGCAGAAGCAAAGGCTAAGAAATTTGAATCAGATCCCTATTATGCCGACTTCTCCACTATGATGGTTAAAACCCATTTGAGCCTATCCCACGATCCCACTCTAAAAGGTGTGCCAACAGGCTGGAGATTACCGATCCGTGATATCTTAGTCTATGGTGGAGCGAAATTCCTTTGCCCGATGGCCGGAACAATCAGTTTGATGCCTGGTACAAGTTCAGACCCCGCTTACAGAAGAATTGACGTTGACACCAAGACTGGTAAAGTTAGCGGCTTATTCTAAGATTTTGTAGAGGCAATTCCATGAATTGCCTCTACAATGGTTCTTAGACCAAATATTTTTAGGGCCTTGAGAAATCGGGCCCTTTTTTTATTCTAGTTGAGGCGATATATGAATTAACCCTACTATTGCTAGTGATCAATTTAAAGTGTTAGAATAGTTAAGGAAAATAGGTTTGAAATTTTAATTTTTCGTAGAAGCTATAACTACAACCATAACCATAGCTTAAGCAGGCCAATGTATTTGGATTAATAGGGATTTGAATCTTTATTGGCTGATGCTTGTTTCGTAAAGGGGATTGAAGGTATGTACGAAAAACTACGCACTCACATATTACCTCAATTGATCGATCCCAAAACTAAAGTTATGGTCGCAGTATCTGGTGGTCCGGATTCAATGGCTCTATGTCATATTCTTTGGAGATATGTACAAGAGGATGAGGCAAAAAGAATTTCCTTAGTGTTAACACATGTTCATCATGGTGTTCGGAAAGAGTCAGATTCCGAGTTGCACCTTGTTCAACAGATGGCAGCCAAGTGGGGAATCCCCTGTCTAATTCACCGTTTTGATGCCAAAGGATTTGCTAAAACCATGGGTCAATCATTCCAAGAAGCGGCGCGAGAATGGCGTTACGCCCGTTGGAAAGAGGATATGCTCAGAGAAGGTTGCTCACTTTTGGCAACGGCGCATCATCTTGGGGATCAAGCTGAAACTATACTTTATCGATTACTTCGAGGAAGTGGAACTGCCGGCTTGGCTGGAATATATCCGACTAAAGACTCGATCATACGCCCTTTGCTATCGTTTACAAAAGCCGATATTCTGAATTACTGTGAGCAAGAGGCAGTGCCTTTTGCGCTCGACCGGTCAAATCAAGACCCTATTTACGTACGTAATCAAATCCGGTTGGAGTTGATACCTGAGTTAGAGAGGAATTACAACCCTCGAATTCAGGAGGCCCTTGGTCGTACAGGAGAGCTTCTTCGTTGGGATGAAGACTATCTAACTCAGCAAGTCGACCTTTTCTGGGAAAAGTACCATTTCAGAGATTCCCAGGATGCCATCGGCTTAAGCCGTGAGGTCTTTGCTGAACCGCCTGCCATACTGTCTCGCCTGTTACGCAGAGCGGCCACATTGGTCGCGCATGAACCCCGAGGGTTGGGATACTCCTATGTTGCAAAAATTATGGATTCCCTGGGAAAGATCGGTTGGATGCAGGACATACCGGGTATGACGATAAAAATCACGGCTGAGGGTATTTGGTTTAAAGGACCTGCAATATCTGTACAGCAAGATGAGGTTGTGTTTCCAGAGATACCTATAGTTCTGGGGCAGTGGGCAGAAATTCCTAATTTGAACATGAATATTGGATTATTGAAGGACTGGAGTCCTAAACCCATGAAGGATGATTCACAAAGTTTGGGGGATATAGTAGCAGTTTTTGACCATGACCGCTTAGCCCAGCTACCGGTACAACTGGTATGTCGTACACGTTGCCAGGGAGACAAAATGTGGTTTCAGGGTGTAGGGCATAAGTCCCTCAAAAAGGTTTTTCAAGAAGAAAATATTTCTGTCGAAGCAAGAAATCATATGCCACTGATTGCTTGCGGAACAGAAGTGCTTTGGATTCCTGGTGTTCGTCAGAGCGACCTTTACCGCCTTGGAAACGAAGGGAAAAAGGCTTACTGTATTTTCAAACACAAGTGCGAGTCTAATTTGAATTCATTGTAAAACCTAATACTGCATGGTATAATATGAGGAATTGCTTTGTAATGAGGCAGTTTCCTAACTAGAGAGGAGGACCATATTTGAAGGTCTTTAAGAATGCGGCAATTTATCTTCTAATAATTCTCATGGCGATTATGTTAATTAAATGGTCGACCCCTCCCGTTAGCAAAGAGATTGGAATGGATTATAACGCTTTTAAAAAGGCAGTTGTCGAGGATCAGGTTAAAAGTGTCGTCGGTGTCGTAGAAGATAATTCTACAAAGTACACAGTCACAATGAAGGACGATAAAAAGCACGAGGTAGTTGGCCTGGCCAATGATCAACAACTTGCAACAGATTTATATTCCCGCGGCATTAACTTTGTCGTTGAACCACCCCCTAAGTCTCCGTGGTGGGTCGGACTTCTAACCACAATGCTCCCCATTATCATCATTGTTGGTTTGTTCTTCTTCATGATGCAACAAAGCCAGGGTGGTGGAAACCGGGTAATGCAGTTTGGGAAAAGTAAAGCCCGTCTTGTCGGGGAAGACAAGAAAAAGGTGACATTTGCCGATGTTGCCGGAGCAGATGAGGTTAAAGAGGAGCTTGAGGAAGTCGTTGAATTCTTGAAGCAACCGAAGAAGTTTCATGAACTAGGGGCGAAGATTCCTACCGGAGTTTTATTGTTTGGCCCTCCTGGAACTGGTAAAACCCTCCTTGCTCGTGCTGTCTCTGGAGAAGCAGGCGTACCATTCTTCAGCATCAGTGGCTCGGATTTTGTGGAGATGTTCGTAGGAGTTGGAGCTTCACGAGTTCGAGATTTGTTTGAACAAGCCAAGAAAAACGCCCCTTGTATCGTATTTATTGATGAGATTGACGCTGTTGGCCGGCAACGGGGAGCTGGTTTAGGTGGGGGGCATGATGAACGGGAACAAACCCTTAATCAACTTCTTGTAGAGATGGATGGATTCAACGGGAACGATGGTGTTATTATTATCGCGGCTACGAATAGGGCAGATGTCCTTGATCCCGCGCTTTTACGGCCAGGTCGTTTTGATCGCCAAGTTGTGGTGGATGTTCCAGATGTTAAAGGGCGCGAAGAGATTTTAAAAGTCCATGCCAAGGGCAAGCCAATGACAACGGATGTAGATCTTCAAGTGATTGCTCGACAAACCTCTGGTTTTACAGGCGCAGACTTGTCCAACTTGCTGAACGAGGCGGCACTTCTCTCTGCTCGTCGGAATGAAACTCAAATTAGACAGCAGGCGTTAGAAGATTCGATTGAACGAGTTATCGCAGGACCGGAGAAAAAGAGTCGAGTGATAAGTCCCTTTGAACGGAAACTAGTTTCGTATCATGAAGCGGGGCATGCCTTACTCGGAGAGCTTCTCGCTCATACGGATCCCTTACACAAGGTATCAATTATCCCGCGTGGAAGGGCAGGGGGATATACTCTTCTTTTGCCGAAAGAAGATCGCAATTATATGACCAAATCCCAACTGTTGGATCAGGTAACCATGCTGCTAGGCGGGCGAGTGTCTGAGGCTTTAGTACTTCATGAAATTAGTACAGGTGCCTCTAATGACTTGGAGCGGGCGACGGGGATAGTTCGGAAAATGATCACAGAGCTGGGCATGTCCGAAGAACTGGGCCCTCTAACCTTTGGTCACAAAGAAGAGCAAGTCTTCCTGGGCAGAGATATTTCTCGTGATCGTAGTTATAGTGACGCAGTGGCCTACTCGATTGACAAGGAAGCACGCCGCATTATTGATGAGTGCTACCAGAATGCTCAGAATCTCATACAGCAAAATATTGATAAATTACACGCCATTGCTGAGGCGTTGATGGAGAAAGAAACCCTGGATGTTAAAGATTTTGCAGCTCTGATGGAAAAGTTTGTGGTTAATGTGGAGGCAGTCGAAGGTCGCGAAGTTTCTATAAGTTTAGAAAAGGGTAGTCCGCTAGAAATCGCTGAAAAAAGTGGTTCCCAGGATTCAGACTTGCCAAGTCAAACAGTGGACATTGAGTTAGATAAAAAATAGTGAACTCGTTCAACTAAAGTCGAGAAGCAGAGTACAGTGTACCACTCCCACTCATATAGAAGTGGGAGTCTTACTAGATAAGATTCAGGTTAGATCACTTTGAGGGGAGAATCTGAGATGGAACGTACATTCATTATGCTGAAACCAGATGCAGTTCAGAGGGGTTTAGTGGGTGTGGTGATTGCCCGTTTTGAGAAGAAGGGGTTAAAACTCGCCGGCATGAAGTTGATTCAAGTGGATCGTGCCCTTGCTGAAGCACATTATGCAGAACATCGAGGCAAGGGGTTCTTTGAACCGACGGTCAGCTATATTATGTCCTCTCCGGTCGTCGCGATGGTATGGCAAGGGAAAAACGGGGTGTTGCTGGCTCGCGAACTAATGGGATCTACAAATCCAGCGAATGCCAATCCAGGCTCTATTCGGGGGATGTATGGGATGGATATTAGTCGGAATATCATTCACGGCTCAGACTCGCTTACAAGTGCAGAACGCGAGATAGCGCTTTATTTTAAACCCGAGGAACTCCTAGATTATCAAAAAGCGGGCGACGAATGGCTGAGTGAATAAGAAAAGGGACGCCCGCATGGGTGTCCCTTTATTAAACTAAATAATAATATTCATTACGGGGTTAAGATATCCACGTTTAAGACTCCCAGTAAGTAGTGTTCCATGTTCAACTATAACTGAACGAGTTCACTTTATGAATGAAGCGGCCGCTACGATATGGGTATGGAGGTGTGATAAGTGTATTTAGATAAAAAAGAACGCGCTCTATTAGGTTTGGCCTCTGTTTTACTGGGATTTCTTTTCATAATTTTGATTAAGGCACAGGGAGTTGCGGGCAGTCAGGTGTCACTTCAGGAAACGGCTGTGCCTAGCCTAATTAAAACGGAACAAGAAAATCAACAACTCTCCACTGAGAATGAGAAGATACAGCAAGAATTGTTGAAATATGCCCAGGGTCAAAGTGCCTCCGCCTTGCTAAATCAACAAGTTCAAGAAGCTAGAATGAATGCAGGGTTAGTGGCACTTACTGGTCAAGGAATAAGGATTACTCTCGATGATTCAACACGCGTTGCCACCGGAGATGAAGATCCTAATATCTATCTTATTCATGAACAATACATTCGAGAGATTTTAAACGCTCTATGGAATGGTGGGGCAGAAGCTATTGCAATCAATGGTCAACGTGTAACGACATTTACGGAAGTGTTTTGCGGAGGGGCTTTTATCCAGATCAATGGGACCCGTCAAATGCCTCCTTATGTGATTGGTGCGATTGGTGATTCATACAATTTATCGGCAGCTCTTAAGTTTTATGGTTGGGATAGACTGGGTGAGTTTCAAGAGTTATATGGAATTACCCGTAAACTAGAGGTAATAAATGACGTCACAATTCCGGCAGGAAAACTTAGAGATTATCAGTATGCTGAACCTCTTAAGGAGGGATCTTAATGAAGCGTTGGAAAAGAAACTTAGCCTTGCCTGTCACCATGGTGGCAATCGCCTTAGGTTTTTTAATATCTCTTCAGGTTCAGACTCAAAAGAATGTATCCGCTGCTGAGCAGATTAGTGCGCAACGTATGATTCAGATGAAAGCTGTGCTGTCAAATTCTCAAGAGCAAAATGCTCAACTTCAGAAAACCCATCGCGAATTATCAGAGAGATTAGACTTAGCTCGGCAACAAGTAGGAACGGATCCTCAACTTCTTGTGCATTTGAAGCAATTACAGATGCACGCTGGGACTCAAGCGGTAGAGGGGCCCGGGATACAGATAAGTATTGATGACCGGAATAAAAAGGTTCTGTTTCCGCTCAGGACAGATGACATTTCTCGGATGATTAACACCTTAAAGTTGGCTGGTGCTGAGGCAATCAGTATTAACGATCAGCGGGTCGTTGCCTCGACGGCTATCGTCCTGAGTGGTAGTTCGACGATCTTGGTTAACCAAGTACCGATTAACCGTTCTGAGGGGATTCCTTATGAATTGACCGCGATTGGGGATCAAGAAACGCTTTTGGACTATTTTTCAAAACTTGAAGCTGTAACCCTCAAACAGAATGGTTTGACGGTAAGCATCGCGAGGAAAACAATATGTATACCATCCTTCAAGGGGGCGTATTCATTTCAACAAGCAAAACCATGGGATGCTCTCATTGAGTAGGTTGATGAAGTGTAGGGAGTGACAAGATTTTGCATTCAATGGCCCGCGTTAACCAAATCTTAGAAAATGCGGATTACTTGAGCTACATGGAAAAGATCGAAGATTTGGAAAAGGGACGTCCTTATTGTAAGCACGGCTTTGATCATGGATTAAGCGTTGCTCGGATCGCTTATGCGTATCTTCTGGAAAGAGGGGAACTTACCCTCTCGAAAGAGGGGGTTTACGCTGCTGCGCTGCTCCATGATATTGGCCGTTGGGTTGAGTACCAAACGGGTGAAGATCATGCAGAGGTAAGCGCACGGCTGGCTCTCCCCTTACTTGAAGAGAGCAATTTTAGCTCAGAGGATATACCAGTGATTCTAACAGGAATTCGTGAACATCGCAGACATCATGACGGCAATCTGACCCTTTTGGGAGAAGCTTTGGCGATAGCGGATGATTGTTCCAGAGATTGTCGTCATTGTGCCATGCAGACACATTGTCATAAGTTTAAACCTGAGATGAAACTGATCGTGTATTAGGGGAGGACATACAAATGCAAACATATGGCTTACGGTGGGTTACCCTCAATAATGTGTTAGAAGCAAAAATGGCCCTAACACAAATTGGTTCTGATCCTGGGGGAATAGCTCATATGGCGGGGAAAGCAGTAGGTAGAGCCATAAAATTAGAGCAGGTTCCTTTACGTGTAGCACATATTCTTAAACAGGAAATGCTCTCGGTGGGAGGGGATGCAGCTGTACACCGTGAGGTTATTACGAATAATGTGGAGGCCACTGATGTCATGTTGCTGGGTACAACTCGGCAACTGGAGAAACTGGTGCCAAAGATATTGGCCCAACCTTTTGGGCTTAAAAAAATTGGTCATGATTTAATGCTGTTACTAAAAACTCTCGAAATTTCGAAGATCCGCAGCTTGAATTGCCGAGGCTTGGAACTGAAGCTCGGGGAGCGCACATTGGTCATGGGAATCCTAAATGTAACCCCGGATTCGTTCTCTGATGGAGGCAGATACTTTAATCTTGAAAATGCCATTGAGCAAGCGGAACGTATGATTAAAGAAGGCGTGGATATTTTAGATATCGGCGCGGAGTCGACACGTCCCGGGCATGAGGAAGTGAGTCCAGATGAAGAGTGGCGTCGCATAGAACCAATCCTTAAAACTCTTTTGGAACGTGTCTCAGTTCCCGTCTCGATTGATACTTATAAAGCAAAGGTTGCAGCTAGAGCACTTGAAGCTGGAGCTCACCTGATTAATGATGTGTGGGGCTTGCAGAAAGATCCGGACATGGCTAGAGTTGTTGGAGAGTATAAGGCTCCTGTCATTGTGATGCATAATCAAGTAGGAACAACCTATCATCATCTTATGGGTGACATGATGAACTTTTTAAGACATAGCATTGAACTTGCTGAAGCACAAGGATTATCAGGAGATCAAATTATTGTCGATCCGGGAATTGGCTTTGGTAAAACCACAGAGCAGAATCTTGAGGTTATGGCTCGATTGGCCGAGTTCAAAACCCTCGGACATCCAGTTTTACTAGGAACCTCTCGCAAATCTATGATTGGCAAGACCTTAAACCTAACCGTCGACGAGAGAGTAGAAGGTACTCTGGCGACCAGTGTTCTTGGTGTCGTTTCGGGGGTGGATATCATCCGTGTCCATGATGTTCAAGCCAATGTCAGAGCAGTGCAAATGGCAGATGCTATAGTGAGAGGGCAGAGAGGAGTATATTATGAGGGGGCGTGACGCAATTCATTTGCGGGGCTTAGATTTTTATGCTTACCACGGGGCATTGCCTGAGGAGCAAGTGTTGGGACAGAAGTTTTTGATTGACATGGACCTTTTTCTTGATATGAGCAAAGTTGGCTCTTCAGACCAAGTTGAGGATACGATCCATTATGGGGAGGTATATCAGGTTATCAAAGCTTGTGTTACAGAGAGTAGATTTCTTTTAATCGAACGTTTGGCCGAGGAAATTGCTGGCCGCGTTTTAGGGCAGTTTTCGTGCCTCTCTGTACGGGTTGAAGTGCATAAACCACAAGCTCCGATTCCAGGGATTTTTAGAGATGTTTCCGTGGAGATTTGGCGTGAAGCCGGTGGACAAACATGAAGGTATTTTTAGGCTTAGGTAGTAATCTGGGAGATCGAGCCTATTATCTTAGAGCGGCGATTTCGGCCTTGGCAGGTCCAATGATTACGATTAGGGTAATTTCCCGCATCTATGAAACAGAACCATGGGGTGTTATGGATCAGCCTCTGTATTGGAATCAAGTTCTGGAAATTGAAACAACCCTTGAACCACTCCAGCTTCTTCATTATTGTCAGGGGATTGAACTTCAACTGGGACGAGAACGAAAAGTTCATTGGGGATCAAGGACCATTGACATTGATCTGCTTTTTTATGATAATATAGTCAGTGAGACTGAAGAATTAAGATTGCCACACCCACTCTTGGAAGAGCGAGAATTTGTGCTTGCCCCCTTACGAGAGATTGCACCAAACCTCGTCTTGCCCTCAGGAAGATTGATTTCTGAAGTATCCGGAGAAGGGAAAGTGTACCCTTTGGCACCTGAAAATTAGTACATTCAATGAGTATCAGCCACATCTAAAACAGGTACTTTGAACAAAATGTGCGAACTAATGTATAGTAGGCGATATCTAAGGAGTCGTACTGTCTGGTTAGAATTAGCACATATCATAATTGAAATTTAATGAACAACTATATATCTATAAAACCGCTTGGATCTAATTTGACCGAGACGGAGGGTAAAGAAGAAGTACCTTCACGTTCGTGAAGGCGTTTTTTTTACTAGTCAGGAAGAGTGAAACCAAGCGGATGCTCGCCAATTTTCTTAATGGACAAGTCGGCTAGGCGGAACGTTAATCTAGAGCTTAAGAGGAGGGGCGAGATGAAATTTGGAATTATTGGAGCAGGAATCGTAGGAACAGCCTTAGCAGTGCGGCTCGAAGAGGTTGGGCATGAATGTATCGGAGTTCATACCCGCAGTGATCGTTCATATCAGCGGTTTCGAAGTTATCTTAATAAAGATCATCTTTCCTTGGAGGAGCTTGTCCCTGCGGTTGAAAGTTTGTTCATTACCACGCAGGATGGTGTAATTCGCTCGATTGCAGAAACTCTCAGTGTTAGGGCTCTGATAAAATCAGGACAATCATGGATTCACTGTTCTGGCTCACTACCGTCAAACATTTTACGAGTAGAAGAGAGCTTACCTGTCAGTTGTTTGTCGCTACATCCACTGCAGGCCTTTGCCAGTGTCGAAAATGCCTTGGCAATTATTTCAGGAACTCACTTCGGGATCGAGGGGGACAATGAGGAACTTGGTGAGGGGATCGTCAAGGATTTAGGAGGAATCCCCCATAGAATCTTGCCAGACCAAAAGACACTTTATCATGCGGGTGCAGTCGTGGCCTCAAACTATTTGGTGGTACTTGCCTCGTTAGCAGTTGAGCTTTTCGCAGAAGCAGGAATCCAAGGGGAAGAAGCTCTAGCCTCTTTGCTGCCACTGATGAGAGGGACGCTTTTCAATTTAGAGCAGGTTGGATTGCCTCAGGCGTTGACTGGGCCGATTGCGCGGGGAGATGTTCAAGTAATACAAGGCCACTTAAATCACTTGTCACCTAGACTAGTGGAGATTTACCAAAGCTTAGGCTCTAAGGCTTTAGAGTTAGGAGAAAGCAAGAAGGCTCTGCAAGGGATAACCTACCCATTAGAGGAATTTGAGTTGTTGAAGTCGTTGCTTCGAAAATCGGTGCAACTGAATGACAACTAGAAAGGCGGAATAAGTAATGAGGAGAACTTCGTCTATTCCAGAATTGCGTGATTGGATAGCCTCTGAAAAAAAACTGGGGCGTAAAATAGCCCTCGTTCCAACCATGGGTTATTTGCACAAGGGACATTTAACCTTGATTGAGCATGCCAAACAAACCAATACCTTCGTGGTTGCGAGCATTTTTGTCAATCCCTTGCAATTTGGCCCTAATGAAGACTTGTCGCGTTACCCTAGGGATTTAGAGAGGGATGTCCGATTAATTCGAGACGCAGGGGTTGATGCCCTATTCCATCCCACAGTTGAAGAAATGTATCCCCGCCCCATGGTCACGTATGTTGAGGTGGGTGAATTGGATAAGGTGCTATGTGGTGCAACCCGTCCCGGCCATTTTCGTGGAGTAACAACGGTAGTCAGTAAGCTATTTCATATTGTCGAACCCGACATGGCCTTTTTTGGCCAGAAGGATTATCAGCAATATCTAATCATCAAACGAATGGTCAGTGATCTGAATTTCCCAATTGAGATTTGTCCTGTCCCGATTGTTCGTGAAGAAGATGGTTTGGCTATGAGTTCCCGTAATGTGTTATTAAAGACCTTAGACCGTCAGGAAGCCGTAATTTTGTCTCAAAGCCTTAATGAAGCTGAAGAACAGTTGCGGGCTGGACAACGATCGGCACGGGAAATAGAGAGACAGATACGAGCAAGGATCCATCAAGAGAGTCATGGCCTTATTGACTACGTAGAAGTCAGAGCTGCAGGAGATTTATCTGAAGTAACGGAGATTAAGGGCCCAGTGCTTATTGCGTTAGCGGTTAAATTTGGGACAACGAGATTAATCGATAATAAAGTAGTGGAGGTTGAAACGATTGTTTAGAACAATGATGAAATCTAAGATTCATAAAGCCACTATTACTGAAGCAAATCTTCAATATGTAGGAAGTATTACGATTGATAGCGCATTAATGGAAGCATCAGATCTTTTGGAGAATGAGAAAGTTCAAGTAGTAAACAATAACAACGGGGCAAGATTTGAAACGTACGTGATTTCCGGAGCAAGAAATTCAGGAGTGATTTGTCTAAATGGTGCAGCTGCCCGACAAGTACAAGTCGGAGATCAAGTCATTATAATTTCTTACGCAGTATTAACCGATGAAGAAGCACATCTATACCAGCCTAAAGTAGTCTTTGTCGATGGGGAAAACCGTGAGACAAAGATTTCTTCACAAGAAATACATGGGCAAAAATCCTAAAACGTTAGATGAGTTGACTTTGTACCCGGAACTATAGTCTGTGATCAAGAGAGGGCGAAAAATTATGAAACATACCATTAACGAAGGGTTATTTCAGACATTAGCTAAGGAGATTGAAATTCTCAAAAGAGACCGTAAAGCAGTTATTTTGGCCCACTATTATCAAAGACCAGAGGTCCAGGATATTGCCGATTTCGTAGGAGATTCCTTGCAGTTAAGTCAAAAGGCGGCCATGACAGATGCGGAAGTTATTGTATTTTGCGGTGTCCATTTTATGGCAGAAAGTGCCGCTATTCTATCACCCGATAAAGTAGTTTTATTGCCCGAGATGAAGGCGGGTTGTCCTATGGCGGACATGGTTGATGCCGAGGGTTTACGGGCTTATAAAAAGAGGGTTCCCGGAGTTCAGGTGGTCTGTTACGTTAATACATCTGCAGAAGTTAAAGCAGAGAGCGACATCTGCTGCACCTCATCGAACGCCGTGAAAGTATTACAATCTTTAGAGGGAAAAGATATCCTATTTATTCCGGACGAAAATCTTGGCCGTTACGCTGCAAATATCCTTGAGCGTCCAATTGAGTTCTGGCCTGGGTACTGTAAAACGCATGATCGCTTGACGAAAGAAGACATCCTTAAAGCCAGAAAAGCGCATCCCTCAGCCAAGGTAATCGTGCATCCGGAATGCCGAGAAGAAATATGTCAAGAAGCCGATTATATTGGTTCTACAGCAGGTTTAATCTCCTACGCTCAGAACTCAGAGAACCAAGAATTTATTGTGGGAACAGAGTCCGGAATTTTACATCGACTCCATCAGGTTTGCCCAGATAAAGAATTCTATCTTGCTTCAGAACGCTTGGTTTGTCCAAATATGAAAATGACAACCTTAGCTCAAGTTCGAGATGCACTTCAAACCCTCTCTCCCCGTGTTACGGTGAAAGAGGAGATACGAGTCAGAGCCAAGCAGGCACTGGACAGAATGCTGGCCTTATAAGCAGCAAAAGAGTAGGGGATGGGCAGATTGAGACGGTATTTATTCCCATGGTCCAAATCAGGGGTAAAGGTCTTTGACTCGGACGTGCTTGTTTTGGGAAGCGGTATTGCTGGACTTTATACAGCAATCAAAGCGAGTAAGCATTTACAAGTTACTGTCCTTACCAAGAAAACGATTGAAGAAAGTAATACTGAGCACGCCCAGGGTGGGATTGCGGTAGCTATTGATAAAGCAGACTCTCCTACCTTGCACTTCGAGGACACCTTACTAGCTGGCGCGGGGCTCTGTGATCCGTCGACAGTAAGGGTTTTGGTCGAAGAGGGCCCTACTTGTGTTGAAGAACTTATGGGTATGGGTGCTCAATTTGACCGCCAGGATGGGGAACTTGCCCTAACGCGTGAAGGCGCACATAGCCAGCGCAGAATACTGCACGCCTTGGGGGATGCTACAGGCTGGGAAATCGAGCGTGCTCTAGTTGCTAAAGCAAAAGACAGCCCTAACCTTACCGCCTTAGAAGGACGTTTTGTGGTGGATCTATTAGAGAATAATAAAGGGGATATAGTAGGAGCCCTAGTTCTTGATGAGGAAACAGGAGAGCTTGAAGGGCACTTAGCCAAAGCCGTAGTTCTGGCTACAGGAGGTTTGGGGCAAATTTATCGCTATACCACTAATCCCAGTGTTGCAACGGGCGACGGAATGGCAGTAGCCTTGCGTGCTGGGGCAGACTTAATGGATATGGAATTTGTGCAATTTCACCCTACGGCGTTGTTAATTCCTGATGCGCCCCGTTTTCTTATTTCGGAAGCTGTGCGTGGAGAAGGTGCTCATTTGTTGAACGCCGCAGGGCTACGCTTTATGGACAATGTTTTCGGGAAGGAACTTGCACCGCGCGATATTGTCGCTCGGGCAATCTGGAAGGAAATGAACCAAGGGCTCGTTTACTTAGATTTTCGGCCAATTGGGCAGAAACGAATTCTAGAACGATTCCCTACTATTCGCCAAACTTGTTTGAAATACGGGATGGATGTTTTGACTAGACCTTTGCCAGTTGCCCCGGCTGCCCATTACATGATGGGTGGGATTGCGACAAATTCTTATGGGGAAACCAGCCTCCCAAATCTCTATGCGGCAGGGGAATGCGCTTGTAATGGAGTCCATGGCTCGAATCGGCTAGCAAGTAACTCTTTGCTGGATGGATTAGTTTTCGGGGCACGCATCGTAGAGAAGATTAGAGAAAAGATCGAAGTAAAACGCCCTTCATGGGAGGGAGTTCTTAGCCCTGGAGGAAGTCTAAATCTAACCGGACCAGGAATTAATAAATCCGTACAACCATTAAAAGGTCAAGATTTGAAGAATCGGATCAAAGATTTAATGTGGGATTCTGTGGGTATTTTACGAGATGAGGCTGGCCTCAGGAAGGCCAAAGAATTATTAATGGCTTGGGAGGAAGACAACGTCCCAGCATGCTGTGTTGAAGACTTTGAAGCAGACAACATGTTGTCTGTGGGAGTGGCAATTGCTAAAGCCGCTTTCGATCGTCAGGAGAGTCGAGGCGGTCATTTCCGATCGGACTATCCGTTGCAGCTGGATGATCTTTGGCAGAAGCACTCTCTACAAAGCAAGGAGGGATATCATGTACGCTACGTTCCAGTTTCAGGAACTGATTGATCGGGCATTGAGGGAAGACATCGGGTCGGGGGACCTTAGTACTAGGATTTTGCCAGACGACTTGACAGGGTTGGCTAAAGTTTATGCCAAACAAGAAGGCGTAGTCGCCGGTCTGTCGCTGGTCGAGCAAGTCTTTCTGAGTGTAGATCCACGGATTCAGGTTCATAGCTTGGCCAAAGATGGAGATAGAGTGAAGGTCGGGAGGGTTGTGCTAGAGCTAGTCGGCTCTTTAAGCAGTATTTTACAAGGAGAGCGGACGGCGTTAAATTTCTTACAACACCTCTCAGGAATTGCCACAGCAACAAAACTAGCAGTCGATCAAGTCGCGGGGCTTTCAGTTCAGATCGTGGATACACGTAAAACTTTGCCAGGGTGGCGTGCTTTACAGAAATATGCGGTCAGGGTCGGCGGTGGACAAAACCATCGATTTGGGCTGTATGATGCGGTGATGTTAAAAGATAATCATCTTGCTGCAGTGGGTGGATTAACTGCGGCAGTCGAACGGATCCGAGTTCAAGTGGGGCATATGATTAAGATTGAGGTGGAGTGTGAAAGTATCGAACAGGTGAAAGAGGCTGTGACTTGTGGTGTCGATGTTATTATGCTAGACAACATGGGAATAGAAGAAATGCGAGAAGCGGTTCTTTATATCGACAAGCGGGCAATCGTTGAAGCCTCGGGAGGGATGCAGGAAGGACGTCTCCGTGAAGTTGCCGAGACAGGGATTGACCTGATTTCGATCGGTGCTTTAACCCATTCGGTCAAGGCGATGGACTTTAGTCTTGATCTTGGCGATATAAAAGCCTCAACGAAGGCAAGTTGGGAAAGAGGAATTTAGATGGTACGTCACGACATCCTTTACCTCCTCGCTGAACACCCAGAAGACTATGTGTCGGGTGAAAAGATTAGCCAACATTTGAAGGTTACGCGGTCAGCTATTTGGAAACAAATTAAAATTCTGAAAGAAGAAGGGTTTGAGATTGAGGCCCAGACGAAGAATGGTTACCGCTTATTGAAAACTCCCAATTCCCTTAATGAGTGGGTATTAAAGCAAGCGCTAACTACAACCTCGTTAGGGTGCACGATGGAGCTTGTAGATGTGTTGTCGTCGACAAACGATCATGCTAAAGGGCAGGCTCGTCTTGGCGCGGTTCACGGGCATGTTGTTCTAGCCAACAGTCAAAGTTCAGGACGAGGGCGCTTACAGCGGCAGTGGGAATCTCCGAGGGGAGGAATTTGGATGTCCGTAGTTCTACGGCCCAATTTATCCTTAGCGGATGCCTCAAAAATCACCCTTGCTGCGAGTGTTGCCATAGTAGATGCTTTGAGAGAATTGTTTCAGTTGCGTATCGGGATCAAGTGGCCGAATGACCTAATATACCAAGGTAAAAAATTTGCAGGAATCCTCGGAGAGGTTGTTGGGGAATGGAATGCTGTTCAAACCTTGATTGTGGGATTAGGCTTAAATGCAAATTTCCCAAGAGAAAAACTAAGTGATTCATTGAGCGCTATAACTCTTCAAGAAATACTCGGCTATGAAGTAGACCTCAATCGTTTGACCGCTGGAATCCTCAAAAATATGGAAATCGAATTGAAGTTGTTGGAAAATAAAGCGTTTGAAGAGTTAAGGCTCAAGTGGTCGGAAAGAGCAGTTGGTCTAGGCGAGGAAATAATAATCCTACGGGGTGAACAAGTGCTTCAAGGAGTCTTTAAGGGTATCTCAATCGATGGAGCCCTGCTTTTAGAAACCGAGGATGGAGAGAAAAGTTTTTCAGCTGGAGAAATTCAACTTAGATCCAAAAAGAGCAGCTATTTTTAAGTTTGTAAGTTCCGCTCTTGACGAACCTTTTTAGTGTAAGGGTTTTTGCAAAGCCTAATAATTTATAATACTTAAACTAAATTGGATTGCAAGCAGTTGAGATCTATTGTAAACTAAAATCCATAGAGAAGTTTACAATAGAGGGGGATTTATAGTGAATACGAGAAAATTAGCTATGACGTCTGTGATGGCGGCACTCATGTGTTTGGCAGGAATGATGCTTCACTGGGTTTCACCGGCGTTAGTTCCGTTCAGTGTTTTACCAGTTTTAGTTCTGATGTCCGGTCTTATTCTTGGGGCAGAGTATGCGGCTATGGCTATGGTGGTGTATTTAATTTTGGGACTCTTTGGGTTGCCTGTCTTTTCATCGGCACCATTTGGAGGATTCGGCTACATCCTAAAGCCAACCTTTGGATTTCTCCTTGGCAATGTAGCTGCAGCCTATGTTGTGGGCCGGGTGTACCGTGAAGGAAGCTATTGGAGTGCGATTATGGGTGTGCTAGCTGGACTGGTCACCTTGTATTTATTTGGTTTAAGCTATCTCTATATTATCTTACATTGGGTGTTGCATCGTCCGACAAGTATAGCTGGTGTTATGATGATTGGCTTTGTTCCATTTATTTTGGGGGATCTAATCAAAGCAGGAATTGCCGTCTGGGTTGGGCTAGAAGTAGTTCGTCGGCGTAGTCAAGCTACCTAAAGGGATTTACTGACCAAAGGAGCGTTATTATGATTCTTTTATTTGATGTGGGTAATACAAACATTGTGTTGGGGGTCTATGATGAGAGGGCAATGACCCATCATTGGAGAGTCTCTACTGATAAATCCCGTACTATGGATGAGTATGCGGTAGTTATTAAAAATTTATTCGATTTTAGTGGTTTGACATTTCAAAAAATCAGTGCTGTCGTTATTTCCTCAGTAGTTCCGCCCGTAATGCCCACTTTAGAAGCTCTGGTTCGAAAGTACTTTGGCGTTGAACCCCTAGTTATAGGGCCCGGCATTAAAACGGGGATGCCTATCGTTTATGACAACCCTAGAGAAGTTGGAGCTGACCGTATAGTAAATGCTGTGGCGGCTTATGCTAAGTATGGAGGACCGCTGATCATTGTGGATTTTGGCACGGCGACGACGTTCTGTGTAGTATCCAAACGTGGAGAGTATTTGGGCGGATCAATAGCTCCTGGAATCGGGATTTCAACAGAAGCGTTGTTTCAGAGGGCTTCGAAGTTACCTCGTATCGAAATGGTTAAACCGACAGCAGTGATTGCAAAAAACACGGTAGCTGGAATGCAATCCGGAATTTACTATGGTTTTACCGGCCAAGTTGACGGGATTGTGAAACGGATGAAGGCGGAGTTAGGATCTGACACTAAAGTAATCGCGACCGGTGGATTAGCGGAAATGATTTCTCAAGAATCTGATACGATTGAAAAGGTAGACCCATTTTTAACCCTTGAAGGGTTGGTATTAATCTATGAGCGGAACAGGAATAATAAGTGAACTCATACCCCCACTTCTAAAAGTGGGGGTATTGTGAAAATCGGATAAGAGGAAAAAGACATGAAGCTTGGAGATTATGATCTTGGAGTCCCGGTGTTTTTAGCACCTTTAGCAGGTGTCACGGATAAAGCATTTCGTGAAACAGTCTGCTCAGTCGGTGGTAAGTATGTTTGGACTGAAATGATCAGTGATAAAGCCTTGACCTATCAAAACTCAAGGACCTTGAGTATGCTCGACTTGCATGGAGAGGCAGAACCTAGGATTGTACAGCTTTTTGGTTCAGATCCCGAGACAATGGCCCGGGCTGCTGTATTAGCGATAGAATGTAGCGCCAATGTCATCGATATTAATATGGGTTGTCCTGCTCAAAAAATCGTAAAAAACCAGGAAGGATCGGCGCTACTCAAGGATCTTCCTCGCGCACAAGCTATTGCTTCAGCCGTTGTGCAAGCGGTAGATGTGCCGGTGACAGTGAAAATGAGGCTGGGTTGGGATGACAACAAAATGGTGGCTCTCGAACTGGCGAAAGGGCTAGAGTCTGTTGGAGTTCAAATGCTCACGGTTCACGGGCGAACTCGAGAGCAATTTTATTCAGGCTATGCAGATTGGGATTGGATAGGACGAGTCAAGCAAGAAGTCAGCATCCCGGTTATTGGCAATGGGGATGTTTTCAAACCTGAGGATGCCAGTCGATTGATTGAGCAAACAGGCTGTGATGGGGTCATGATTGGACGAGGTGCTCTAGGAAATCCGTGGCTGATCCTTAGAACTCAGCATTTTTTAAATTGTGGGGAACTATTACCTGAACCGACCAAGGAGGAACGTATCCATATTGCGTTGCAGCATTTTGACCGAGTTTTGCGTTATAAAGGAGAGCGAATAGGTCTTAACGAAATGAGAAAACATGCTGTATGGTATATTAAAGGGTTTTCTAAAGCTGCCCAACTCCGAGATGAGATTATGCAAACCAAGACGATTGAAGAAATGCGAACAATCTTCAGTCGTATATTGGAATAGGAGAATAGTATTTGTAGAAATAAGAAATATTATGGGTGCAATGCTCGTTAAGGAAAAGAGCCTAATCCTTGACAATAATTTGCAAGGTCCTTATAATAACGAGTAATGTAATTGAGGAATCTTTTTTAAGAAGTTCCTAGACTAAAGGGAGTACGCATACCATAATTGGAAAAGCGCGCTACATGAGATAAGCCGCGTAATGCGTAGGACGAGAAAAGGGAGCGAGGAAATTATGGCTGAAAAAGAAGTCATTCTAACATTAGAAGGCCTCAAAAAACTTGAGGAAGAGTTGGAACTATCTAAAACTGTGAAACGCCGTGAAGTTGCTGGACGCATAAAGCAGGCTATTGATTTTGGAGACATTAGTGAAAACTCAGAGTATGATGATGCTAAGAACGATCAGGCCTTTATCGAAGGACGGATTATAACTCTTGAAAAAATGCTTAGAAATGCGCGAATCATCGATGAATTAGAGGGATCGGATGTTGTAGCAATTGGCGCAAAAGTACGTCTTAAAGACGTTGACTTTGGTGAGGAAGAGGAGTACTTTATTGTTGGTTCAGCTGAGGCGGATCCTGGTACCAACAAAATTTCTAACGAATCACCGGTTGGTAAAGCGCTGTTGGGTCAGAGTAAAGGGTCTGTGGTTGAAGTCAATGTTCCTGCAGGTATTTTACACTATCAGATTCTGGATATTAAATAGAATACCTTTAAGGATCAAGAGAATTACTGGATAGATATAGGTTTTAGGCAATAAGTTTATTTAGAGTGCAGTGTTTCTGTAACTGGGGCTTTACCAGGTTCAGATACTGCACTTTGTTTATTAATGTTTTGATCACCATAATATGGAAATTTTATTTCGGATGTAGACTCTGCTTGTTTAGTCAGTACTTAGTTTGGTAAAATTGAAGGTATAAGCATAAATAATGGAGGAACAAAGAATGGATAACACCAATGACCTCTGGCGAATTCGCTTAGAAAAGCTTGAATTGCTTCGCCAAGCTAAAATTGAACCCTACGCGGATCGTTATGTTCGCACCCATAAAGCGCTTGAAATTTTGGAGAAATTTATGGAGTTAGAAGGCCAAGACGTCAAGATTGCGGGTCGAATTATGAGTAAACGAGATCAAGGAAAAGTCATCTTTGTTCACGTTCAGGATATTAGTGGACGAATCCAGGCTTACATACGTAGTGATGAATTAGGGCAAACGATGTTTGATCTAATTACTAAATTTGATGTGGGAGATATTGTCGGGGTAGAAGGAAAGGTTTTTCGTACAAAGCGTGGAGAGATTTCTATCCATGCCCGTAATGTCTTGTTGCTTTCCAAGGCGATGCGTCCCCTTCCAGAGAAGTTTCATGGTCTAACGAATGTGGAAACACGTTATCGTAGACGATATTTGGATTTAGTCATGAATCCGGATGTTCGCCAAGTATTTGTCACTCGGAGTAAAATCATACGGTACATGAGAGAGTTTTTAGAGGAACGAGAGTTTCTAGAAGTTGAAACACCCACACTTCATGCAATCCCCGGTGGAGCGGCAGCGCGCCCGTTTACCACACATCATAACGCTCTTGACATTGATCTATATTTGCGGATTGCCCTTGAACTGCCCTTAAAACGTCTTATTGTGGGTGGCTTTGAGAAAGTGTTTGAAATTGGACGTACCTTCCGAAACGAAGGAATTTCAATCAAACATAATCCAGAGTTTACGATGATGGAGCTTTATCAAGCGTACGCAAATTATGAAGATATCATGGAATTAACGGAAGAAATGATTGCGAATATTGTTCAAAGAGTGCACGGAACGCAGGAAATCACTTATCAAGGTCAAACCCTTAACTTCGAGACTCCGTGGCGACGGCTTCCAATGTTGGACGGTATTCTAGAGTACTCGGGAGTCGACTTTAAGACGTTGGATACTGATGAACAGGCGCGCCAAGTCGCACGCGAGAAAGGCCTGCATGTAGATGCAGAGGCATCCCGCGGAAAAATCATCAACGAGTTTTTTGAGGAATTCGTTGAACCGAATCTTATCCAGCCAACCTTTATCATTGGACATCCCGTAGAAATTTCTCCGTTAGCGAAGCGTAACGCTGATCAACCGGAATATACGGATCGCTTTGAAGCATTTATGTATGGTCGCGAACTTGCTAACGCCTTTTCTGAGTTAAATGACCCTATTGATCAGCGACAGCGTTTTGAGGCACAGGCTTCCGAACGGGCTAAAGGGGATGATGAGGCTCATATTTTGGATGAAGATTTTGTACAGGCGCTTGAGTACGGGCTTCCGCCCACGGGTGGCTTAGGCGTAGGGATTGACCGTTTAGTCATGTTTTTAACGGATTCAGCATCTATACGGGATGTCATTCTTTTCCCGACAATGCGGCCAAGAGATGAGAATACTCAGCTCGAAGAGGTTGAAGAGTAATATCAAAGAGAATTGCCCATAAACAAGACTGACCCTAATTAGGGTCAGTCTTGTTCATGGGCAATAATTATTTACCTCAGAGCTAACAGACGTTAATCCCTTACTTCTAAACTGTTAGGTAAGCTGCAATTAACGGGTGGATAAATTTCTAATGTTCAGGTGGAGTCTGAAATTCCATCTGAACTAAGAACCCAGCTAATAATAAAATCACATAGCATTGATATTAGGAGCATAGAGGAGAATACACGTCGTTTATGGGTATTAAAGTTATATTATCGGCCCTAGAGGTGCTTGAATTCTATGTCAGTCTTATGGTATAGTATTATTTGTTCGCTTGGCAATATTGTTGAATAAGAACGTATATCTAAAGCGAATAAAAATGTAAGGGTTATTGTTAAAAATTAGTATTGACAACTTAGGTTTGAAATGCTAAAATGATGCTCTGGCCCAAGAGTAATGTGCCATCCATGGTCTTTGAAAACTAAACAACAAGGACAGTCAATGAGAGAAACTCGAGAGAGTTTCAAAATAAATCATGAGCGAATCATCTTCTTCAAGTTAAGAAGTTTGAATAACTTTTTTTGGAGAGTTTGATCCTGGCTCAGGACGAACGCTGGCGGCGTGCCTAACACATGCAAGTCGAACGGAGAATTTCAATAAGTTTACTTAGAGAAGTTTTTAGTGGCGGACGGGTGAGTAACGCGTGGGTAACCTACCCATAAAGCCGGGACAACCCTTGGAAACGAGGGCTAATACCGGATAATCTTATTAAGTGGCATCACTTGATAAGGAAAGGTGGCCTCTGAAGATGCTACCGATTATGGATGGACCCGCGTCTGATTAGCTAGTTGGTGGGGTAAAGGCCTACCAAGGCGACGATCAGTAGCCGGCCTGAGAGGGTGAACGGCCACACTGGGACTGAGACACGGCCCAGA
>Ga0209643_1001255_pt1 | contig 25805 bp, 23 predicted proteins | sample AutmiccBRH37_all_FD_187383 | JGI IMG/M metagenome (GOLD analysis project Ga0209643, IMG submission 187383) | Deep subsurface microbial communities from Mt. Terri, Switzerland - Autotrophic microbial communities BRH/37_all (SPAdes) (version 2) | ecosystem: Environmental > Aquatic > Deep... | reverse complement strand
GATACTCGGGAAGCGTTTGTACAGCTCGATATGCGTCGGCGTGTCGGAGGACGGCCTCAAACCACCCTCCACAACTTTACCGTCCAAATCAACAACAACAACATCGTATGGCGTAAACTTCTCATATTCAACCCCGGAGGGCTTGATTGCTATCAGGCCCTTTTCCCGGTCTATCTCGCTCACGTTGCCCCAGGTTAATGTAACGAGCTTGTATTTCGGCAGTAACATATTTGCGTCATATACTCGCTGTTTTATGTTGTCAAGCATTTTTCCATACCATAACGCTTAGCTTTAGGTCAAGCTCCAGCTTTTCGGGCGTACTGTTCTTATTGATGTGCACGAACTCTATGCCCATAATCCTTGCCCAGTCGCGCAGAATTTCCGCGTCAACGTCGTAGGACAGCACGGTGTGGTGCGCCCCGCCCGCAAGTATCCAACACTCTGCGGCGACTTCAAGATCCGGTTCCGCTTTCCACATAACTCTCGCAACGGGCAGGTTCGGCATTATCTGCGTGGGCTTCACGCACTCTACGTCCTGGACAATCAGCCTGAAATGAGTGCCCATATCAACAAGGGTCGACACAGTGGCTTTCCCCGCCTTGCCATCGAACATGAGCCTTGCAGGCGGCTCACGGTCACCGATACCAAGTGGGTGTACCTCTATGCGCGGTTTATTTGCCGCCAGTGACGGACAGACTTCCAGCATATGCGCACCTAGCGACAATCCGTTTTTCATGTCGTTGGTGTAGTCCTCCATAAACGCGGAGTATTCGCCCATTGTCTTGATTATCGCGGTCATTGCAGCTATTTTCCAGTCGCCCTCGCCGCCATAGCCATAACCTTTCGACATAAGGTTTTGCGTGGCAAGCCCGGGGAGCTGCTTCATACCGTACAAGTCTTGGAACGTGTTTGAAAACGCCTTGCATCCCGACCCATCGAGCATTTTCTTGATTGCAATTTCTTCTCGGGCCTGGTAACGGACGGTATCAATATCGTTTGTGGCAAAGACGTATTTAGACTTATACTCGTCCATCTGTGCGTCGATTTCGGCTTCCGTGACTGCATTCATCACCTCAACCAGAGCTCCGACGGGGAACGTATTCACCTGCCAGCCGAATTTTACTTGCGCCTCTACCTTGTCACCCTCGGTAACAGCCACTTCGCGCATATTATCCCCAAAGCGCATAACTTTGAGCGACCTCGACACTGCCGCGCCGACTGCCGCTTTCTGCCACTTGCCAATGCGTTTCTGTACGTCGGGATTACCCCAGTGTCCAGCGATAACTTTCCTATCAAGCCGCATACGCGTCCCGATAAACCCGTGTTCCCTGTCCCCGTGCGCAGACTGGTGCAGGTTCATATAGTCCATATCTATCTCGTCATTAGGGATTTCAAGGTTGAACTGCGTATGGAAGTGACACCAAGGTTTCTGCAACAGCGACAGGCCGTTTATCCACATTTTCGACGGACTGAACGTGTGGCAAAACGTGATTATCCCCGTACAGGCATCGGAGTAGTTGGCTTCCTTGATAAGCTCCGTCACAGCCTCTGCGGACTTTACTGTGTCTTTGTATACAAGCTTATATGGCAGGTTGCCGCTCGCATTCAGCGCGTCAACAATCTTGACGCTGTTCCGCTCAACTTGTTTAAGTGTCTCCTCTCCGTAAAGTAACTGACTGCCGACAACAAACCAGAATTCATACATTTTATTTCGCCTCCAAATATTCACTGAGCACCTTTTCACCTGCGTAATTCAAATAGTCCGCAAGAAGTGCTATTCCCCAAGCTCCGCCCTCTGCGGCGGTTTCCGAGAGCTCTATCGGAATTCCCAGCATCTCGGACATTATCTGTTTTCCCGCGTTGCCCGACTTGAAGAATCCGCCATGCCCCGCGAGCTTCTCTACTTTAACTTGCTCCTCCTCGGTAAGTATCCGCATACCCTTCGCCAAGTCTGACACGGCAGAGGTTATCACCCCACGCATAAACTCCGAGAGTTTTGTGCCACTTTCAAGCGCAACCTCATACAACTTTTTGAACAACTCACTGCTGTCTACCGTTACGCCGAACAAGTCAAACGCTTCTCCAAACAGCTTTACCCACGGGTCAATCTTTGATGTGCACTCGTTATAATGCACCATTGCTACATCCCTGCCGTCAGGTGTTGTAACTATGTCTACCTCCTTATGCAGGCTTTTCAGCGGCTTGTCAAGCACTACCATAGTAAAAACACTTGTTCCCGCGCTGACATTGCCTGTTTTCGGAGCGACAGCGTTACATGAAACCATACCTGTGCCCGCGTCCCCCTCAGGAGGACAAAGGCTACAGGGCGAAGGACACAGGTTGGACACTTCGCCAAACAAGTATTGCCTGCCAACCACTGTGAGTGTACCGGCGTTTTGACCGGCAACAAGGACTTTCGGCGCGATACTTGGCCAGTCTATACCTGTAAGACACTTGAATTTCTCAACGAACTCAGGATCCCAATTCTTATCCTTGACTGGGAACATTCCACTCGCGTCACAGACGCCGATGACTTTTTCACCGGTGAGCTTCCAATGTACATATCCTGCAAGCGTTGTGATAAATGCTATGTCCTTGACGTGTTCCTCACTGTTCAGTATAGCTTGGTACAAATGCGCCACGCTCCACCGATCGGGAATGTTGAAGTTGAACAGCTCCGTCAGTTTATCCGCCGCTTCGCCTGTGGTGGTATCCTTCCACGTCCTGAACGGGACGAGCAGATTATCGTCCCTGTCGAACACAAGATACCCGTGCATCATCGCGGAAACACCGGCAGTTGACAGTTGACAGTTGACAGCTGACAGTTTGGAAACAGCGTCGCGCAAACCGGATTGTACGTCGTCAAGCGAATATGTCCAATGACCGTCAATCAACTGACTTTCCCAATTGTGACTTCCGCTCGCAATGACTTTACGGTTTTCGTCAATAACAACCGCTTTTATACGGGTAGAGCCGAGCTCTATACCGAATGACGCTTTCCCGTACGATAAATTTTCAGCGATACTCATGGTAATCCCCTCCATTCTGTGAAGTTCTTAATGCTATATCTTCTTCCGCGAACAAATGATACTCTGGAGTACGATAAAGAAGCAGAGCATTGCCGCGCGCGTGATCTGCGGCCACCACGGATCCTGGCTGCCTATCGCGGTAACTATCAGTAATACGGTTCCGCTTGTCAATACGCCGAAGAGGGTCCCGAAGATATTACCTACGCCGCCGGTAAGCAGTGTTCCGCCAATAATGGACGCAGCGATAGCATCCATTTCAAGGCCTGTTGCCTGCTGAACCGAGCCGGACCGCGTGTGGAAAAGATACAGGAACCCGCCTATACCTGCAAGCAGACCACAAAGCAAATGGGCATAAAACTTGGTCCTCTTGACGTTTATACCAAGCATCAGGGCGCTTTGCGGGTTCCCGCCCACAGCGTAAAAGCTGCGCCCGAGACTTGACTTCCTGAGCAGCCAGAACATCAAACAGACTATAATAAGCGCTACGATAACGCCATACTCCAGCTTTGATTGAATGAAAACACCCTTCCTATTGATATCGCCTAAAAAGGGTATTAGTATTCGCGCACCTGACAGCATCTCAAAACCCGGGTTATTAACCTGTATCTGATTGACTTCTATTAGGGCAACTAAACCTCGACCTAAGAACATACCTGCCAGGGTAACGATAAAGGGCTGAATCTCCAGATACGCGATAAGAAATCCTTGAACCGCGCCGAACGCAAGACCGATCGCCAAGGCCAGAATAAGAGATGAAAAAAAGTTGAAACCATAGTTGTTAAGACAAACAATACAGGACGTACAAATAAGAGCTGTAGAACCACCGACGGAAATGTCAATACTGCCTGTCACCATAACAATCGAAAGTCCGCAGGCAATTACGATCAACGCGGCGTTTTCGTTGAAGAGGTTAAAGAACATCTGGATCTTGCTGAAACCTTTATCTCCAAGGAAGACAATGGAGAGCGCATAGATTGCAATAAACAGTGAAATAGTAATTGTCAGCAAGAAAGCTGTATCGGTCAGAGACTCCTTGCGTTTCAGCTTGTTCTGAAGAACTCCGATACTGCCGGTACCTGGAGCATTATTCAATAATGACATACTAACCTCGCTCCTTTCCATCGCCCACAGTCGGTTTGGAAATTGTGACTTTATTGCCGAAGAAACTTTTGACAATCGGCGACTGGATGACTACAAGAATAATAATTATCGCTGCCTTGAAGACTGGAACGGCATTTGTGTTGACGTTAAGCGTGGTCAACATAGATGTCAAGGTCTGGATGGTATACCCTCCGATAATCGAGCCGGCCATATTGAATCTGCCCCCTCCGAGTGAATTGCCCCCAAGGGCAACTGCCAAAATAACATCCATTTCAATACCGGGCACTATTGTATACGGATTTACAGTTTGCACCCTGCTTGACTGGACAAATCCGGCGATACCGACGCACAGACCCAAAATAACAAATGTCAAAAACTTGATCAGCGCGGGATTGAGACCATTCAGACTTGAGGATTTATCATTGATACCTACAGCCTTGGTGTACAGACCAAGGTTCGTTTTTTTCAACACGAGGAAGGTTACCGCAACAACTGCAATAGTAATGAGTATTGGCGTAGGAACGGGAAATCCGGGAATAAAGTTGCCGTAATAACCAAAGGCCGCTGCAGCTTTGGGCTTAAGTCCGCCCATAGCCATAGAACCTATCGACCGGCCTGCCGTAAAGAGGATGAGCGTTGCTACCATAGGCTGAATCTTAAATTTCGAAACAAGAATACCGTTAAAGGCTCCGCAAGCCATACCGGCAAGGCAGCCGAGTAAAAGCGCAAGGATGATCGGGGCATGCAATACTGTGGGCTGGGTTTCGTTCCCGCATAGGATTCGCATAATCACTCCGCCGGCTATCGCAACTGTAGCACCTACGCTGATATCCTGACCTCTGGAGGAGGCTGTAACGAGTGTCATTCCGATCGCAAGAATCACAAGCTCAGTCGCGTTGCTCAGGATATTGATCAAATTGCCTATCAAGACAGGATTGCCGCCGCTGTCTCTGCCCAATGTGATTCTCAGGAAACCCGGATTGATGAATACATTGATTAACAAAAGGAATACAAGAAACGCAATGGGGATAAATAATCTGTGCCTGATCAATGCTTTCAGAACCAATGCTAAACTGTCGGTATTAGAATTGTTACTGCTTCTGGACATTTTGACTTACTCCCCCCGCTATGGTATACATTATTTTATCCTGTGTCATATCCTCGCCATTTAATTCTCCAACTACATACAGATCACGCATAACAATCAGTCTGGAACAGGTACGCAGCATCTCTTCAATCTCGGAGGAAATGAATGTGATACTCATACCCTCCGAGGCAAGCTTCAGCACAAGTTTTTGTATTTCCACCTTCGTGCCGATATCAATTCCGCGCGTTGGCTCGTCAAGAATAAGATAATCGGGATGCGTGAGCAGCCAACGGGCAAGAATTACCTTTTGCTGGTTCCCCCCGGACAGCGAGTTCATGGGGGTATCCGCGGTCGCGGTTTTTATGCCGAGCAAACTGATATACTCATCGGCAAAGGCTTGCGCCTGAGCCTTAGTGAACGGCTTGAAGAAGCCTTGCATAACCTGCAGCGCAAGTATGATATTCTCGCGGACTGACAAGTCGCCAATAATCCCGTCCCGCTTCCGGTCCTCGGAGAGATATCCAATTCCTTTCTTCATGGCTTTGATTGGCGCTGTAATGTTGACATTATCGCCTTTGATTCTTAACTTGCCTTTCGTGACCTTGTCTGCGCCGAAGATTGCGCGCACACATTCGCTGCGGCCAGAGCCGAGCAGCCCGGCAAAGCCCGTTACCTCGCCTTTGTGCGCGGTGAAATGAAACGGTTTTATTCCGGAAGTACTTGAAAGCCCTTCCGTTTCGATTATTACTTCTTTTGAGTCACGGTTGCTCGATTGCGTTTTGTTATGTATGTCAGCCAAGTCTCCAAGTTCCTTGCCCATCATTTTGGCAACAAGCTCTACCCGGGGCAAGTCCTTGATTTGATATTTTCCGACGAGCTCGCCATTGCGCAAAACTGTAATTTTGTCGCATACCTCGTACACCTGCTCAAGGAAGTGGGTGACAAATACTATACCTACCCCTCTGCCCTTGAGCTCACGCATCAGTGTAAACAGCTTGGAGACCTCCTGTTCGTCCAGCGAGGATGTCGGCTCGTCAAGGATCAACACCTTGCAGTCCATATCAATGGCACGGGCAATCGCCACCATCTGCTGAACTGCTATGGAGCAGCTGGACAATTGCTGCGCGGGCTTTGCCGGTATCCCCAAACCTTTGAGAATGCTTTCTGCCTTGTTGTTGCGCTTCTTCCAATTCACGAATAAATCGTTGGTTCTGCCAATAAACAAATTTTCAGCAACAGTCAGATTCGGGCACAAAGTGATTTCCTGGTACACCGTGCTTATCCCGAGCTTTTGGGCTTCCTGAGGCGACTTGATGTGAACCGGTTTAGTGATTCCTTTAATACAGATCTCCCCGGCATCCTTAGTATAGACTCCGGTCAAAACCTTAATTAAGGTGGACTTCCCGGCACCGTTTTCGCCCATCAGCGCATGTATTTCCCCTTCACATAACGTGAAATCCACGTTTTGCAAGGCCCGTACACCGGGGAAGCTTTTATAAATACCCCGCATTGTAAGTACTGTGTTCTGCATAGTAATAATCTATAACCTCCGTTCAGGCACGATATCCGGGCATGATCCAATCACTTCTGTGATTAGATAAATGCGCGGTACCAGGGTCTGCGGACGATATCCACATACTCAGCGCCGCGCATTTCAAATCAATATCCTTCCTTGTTTGCTTGCAGAAAATCGCGCCGGATTTTCAACAGAATCGATTACTCAATTAATATGAACGTGCATCAACAATGGCTTGTGTGATGGTGTCGCAGTCAAACATTTCCTCATCAACGTAGGCATTCTTCTCAACATTCTCGCCAGCCTCAAGGCTCTTAATGAGCTTAACAATACGCGGACCATGGAGAGGATTGCACTCTACGTCAAGGTTGAATTCGCCCGCGAGAACCTTCTCAAGCGCCCACTTGTTTGCGTCGAAAGCGATAACCTTTACATCGCCGTCCTTGCCGTATGTAATACCGGCAGCGTCCATAGCGTCGCAGGCGCCGCGAGCCATGTTGTCGTTCTCAGCGTAGACAACGTTGAATTTCGTTCCGGAAGCGATAAGATCAGCAACGGCCTGCTTTGCAAGCGTTTCGTCCCAACCCTTCATATTTTGGTTGAATACAATATTCCAGCCATTTGCCTTTGCGCCGTCTTCAATCGCTTTGGAACGGCCGAGCTGAGCGGAAGAGCCTGTGTCACCGCCAAGCACAACGATCTTGTTATCTTGGAGAGCTTGTTTCTTCAACCAATCAACAGCTTTATTGCCTTCGGCTTCGAAATCGGAACACACCATCGCGGTGTAAAGATCCTCGGGCAGATCAAGTTTACGGTCAGCCATAATAAAGGAGATTCCGGCTTCCTTAGCGGCCTTTGCCACATCCTCCCAGCCTGCCGACTGAAGTCCCAAGACGACAAGATAGTCAACCTCTTCCTGGATGAGCTGCTGTGCCTGCGAGATCTGTTTTGCATGGTCACCCTCACCGAAAACCATCTTCGTCTCAAAACCCGCTGCCAAGAAAGCTTCGTTGAATGATTTTGTGTTTGCCGTACGCCAGTCTGACTCGTTTGCATTTGTCTGCACAACGCCAACAGTAATCTTCCCGTCGGTCGTGCTTGCCGGAGCTGAAGTCGTGCTCTCTCCGCCACCAGCGGTTTTCCCGCTACATGCCGCAAGCGCGAACACGAGCATCAATACCAGAACAGAAGAAACCAGTTTTTTCATTGATATTCCCTCCCATCATTTTTAACCCGTAATATGGAGTTTACTTATATGTACAAGTATATTTAACTTATACGCATAAGTCTATAGAATTTTTTTAACGAAATGTGCATTTTCTTTAGTTTTTGATTTTATCATTTCTGCTGTTCAATTTTCTGAATTCGCAGGGCGTGATTCCGTTCAGCTTCTTAAATAAGCTGGTGAAGTAATGGTAATCGTTATACCCGACCTCGTCTGCGATCTGTGATATCCTTTTTGACGAGCAGCAGAGCAGTTCCTTCGCTTTATTCATTCTCACATTTGTCAAATAACCCACAAAAGTTTCTCCAAGCTCCTTTTTGAAAAGAAAGCTAAAATACGGGGCACAGATATTAACGGAGGCCGCTACACTGCCGAGCGAGATATCGGGCTCGTGAAAATGCTCGGATATATAGCTTTTTGCCTGATTGATTGCCGACTTGCTCGTGCCGATTCGTATATTTCGCATTTCAACACATTTTTCAAGCAGGTCAATAATATAGCTTTTTGTACTTTCTTGTGTCCTGAATTGTTGGATAACAGTGTCGGCGTTGCCTACCGCCTCAACATATATTTCTTTAGATATGCCTATAGATTCCACAAACATTTTTGCGGTGAGATAAATGTCGGTGACTATGTAGAGCCGAAGCAGGGCGGACTTAAGCTGCTCATTACCAATACGGGTAAACAAGCCCTCTATCACACGCTTCGCTCCACCCGAAGTACCGCTGTGCAAGAAAGTCTCAATCTCAGATTTGTCTATCCAGTTGATATCCGAGACATGCGCGTCGGCCATTACCGAGCCGCTAAGTATTACACTTTCATGCAAGTCCGAATTGTCCATTTATTCTATCACCTCTGACGGTTTCCAGTCCTGCAGCGCAATGGGAGCAGAGGAAGCTCTTTTGATCAGCTTTGGGAGGAATAGCGTGTCCTTTGCCTTAAATGAGGGATTAGACATCTGCTCAAGCAGGATAGTAGCGGCGGTTTCACCGAGTTGCTGCTTCGGATGTTGGACAGATGTAAGCGGTATTTCGCATATTCTGGCCAAATTTGAGTCGTCAATACCCACTACGGATAAATCGCCGGGAATATTGCGACCCTGATGCTTGCAAAACCCCAACAGTTTGACCGCTAAGCTGTCGTTATAACAAACTACCGCCGTGCTGTCGTCCAGAAGTGACGAAAGTCCGGCACCGGAATTTGCAAACAAGGCGGACTGTTCGGCTGCCGGGAACCACAAAACTCTTTTCTCAGGCATGGGTATGTTATGTTCAATAAGACTGTTCATAAAGCCTTGATACCTTTTATGCCCCTGCATATTGTCAAAGACGAAAATCCCTGTGATTTTCCTGTGTCCGAGTGATATAAGGTGCTCAGTCGCGATTTGTCCGGCGGCATAATCGTCCATCGCTACCAAGGTATTACCAGACCACGAATATTTCGCGTTGAAAAATACTAATGGGATATCTCTTGCTCGAATTTCGTTATAAAGAGCCATATTCGGGTTTGGCAGAGCGCTCTTGGAAGGCTCTACAATAAGTCCGCCGACATTTTGCGCCAGCATTTTCTCAAGCGCGCGCGCTTCTTCAGCGACCTGATTGGACGTAGTCATCAGTTGCATTGACACGTTATTATCCGTCAGGACGCGCTCAATGCCCGTAACAATGCTCGGAAATATATAATCACTGAAATATGTTGACACAATACCCACCAAATTGCTATTCTTCTCGGCAGACATCGCGTTAGAGCTCTGGATAAATGTCCCGCTGCCCTGCTTGCGGCTCAGGATTCCCTGCCTTTCCATATAGGCAAGGGCCTGCCTGACTGTTTGTCGGCTCACCTTGTGAATGCCGCACAACTCAGTCTCCGAGAAGAACTTGTCTCCGGCGGATAGATGCTTCTCTCTGATTACTTCCTTCGCCCAGTTAACTATACCAAGATATTTATATTCATCCATAAAGTAACCCCGTCTTTTTTAGTATACTGATTTTTTGCTTTATTAAGATTATAACACAAACAACCAATTTGTCAATACAAGTTGAGAATTTTGTCGCAAGTTGTCCGTATAAGTAAGTCGGTACTGTTTAGGTTGCGCCGACTTGCGGTAGATCAATCCCATATTTCGCCGCTTATCCATGCACGGGATATGGGCATACTGCCCAAATCTAAGCTGCCGCAACTATTGTATTTATGTAAATAGCCGAAAACGAGTTCCGTTGAGGGTGTACAAAAAAGATGTTGTACCCTTTTGGTGTCTCCTTTCCACTATCAATTCTCGTTACACATCTCCAGAGTATCTCTTGACACCCTGCTGATTGACTTGGTAATGATATAATTGATTTTACCTTTCACAGCTTTTCTGAGCATTTTATCCAGTCCAGTCCTGCCGCTTCGACGCAGCCCGCTTTCGACATCAAAGAACTCACCGGCAAAAAGCCAGTTGGGATGGCTCCGTATCATCTTCGTATAAGTTCTAACTTGAAGCTCCAGACTGCGCAGCCGCGCCGGTCCAAATGTGCTGACCCCACAGTAGACGGCAACCTTAAGCTTTTTATTTTCTTTAGGTATTGCCGGAATAATCCTGACATTTTTCATTTATGTACCTTCATCATCTATTCAAAATGGTCAAGTCCATTTTTATTCAACAAAGGAAAAGACGTGAAAGTCATCCTCTCACGCCAAAATATGTTTTCATCTGAAATCCTTCAAAACCGTTATTTATCAAGCATTCCACCTTTGCAACAGGACTATGGATTCCACATGCCTTGAGGATACAAAAAAGATGCCGCTTGAACCTGGTAGGGCCTTGGCGGCAAGGTATATATCAGATACAGTTGCCAGTATAAGTGATTTTTTAGACGATTAGTGCTCTGAAATTGCTTACCATTCAAGCAAATTGCAAGCAATAAGACCTTTAAAACTTGTTTTTTCTCTCCATATAAGTATTCAACTTGTATACAGGTGACACCATTAGTATACATGATGAATATAATAAACTAGGCTAAGCATGTATATGAACAGTATGTTCTAAAGGTATATACCCTTACTATCTTCAAACTTGTTATAACTCTGCTGTAAGAATAAAGGAGGATAAAAAATGCAGCCTATCAAATCTATTGCTCAGTCGTCTTTAGTTGTCGATCCGGATACCGGATATCTTATTCCGGACTATTTTGGTACCGCCAACTGGGCTTATAGCCCGCCACTAAGGAAATTTGTAGATAAACTTCCAGGGCTGGGACCTGGCAGCACAAACGCTCTTGGACAGTACATCCCGGTTGCTGTCCCAGATAAAACCACATATCCGGGTTCTGATTATTACGAAATTGCCGTAGTCGAGTTTAGAGAGCAGATGCACTCAGATCTGTCGCCCACCAGGCTCCGGGGCTATGTTCAGTTATCTACACCGGTTGTCCCCGGTACTCATATTACTTTGACCCATAACGGTGTACCGATCTTGAAAGGTGATGGTACTCAGGCTTATGCTGTGGATTCACCCCATTATATGGGACCTGCTATTATTGCCACCCGTGATATACCGGTTCGTATCAAGTTCTACAATCTTCTTCCTACCAGAGCCGGAGGCGACCTCTTCATTCCCGTGGATACAACCGTTATGGGCGCAGGACACGGACCAATGGGGCATGATGCAATGCCTATGAATTATATGCAAAACCGGTCAACCATCCACCTCCATGGCAATAATTCCGTGTGGATAAGTGATGGGACGCCTCATCAGTGGATTACCCCCGCAGGAGAAGATACTCCTTATCCCCAGGGTGTCAGTGTAGTTAATGTTCCTGATATGGATGAGGTAGACAACCCCCGGGATGGAGTAATGACCCTGTACTATACTAATGCACAGAGTGCAAGGTTAATGTTTTACCATGACCACACATACGGCATCACCCGTCTTAACGTTTATGTCGGAGAAGCCGCAGCTTATCTGCTGACAGACCGGGTGGAACAAGATCTTATCAACGGCACCAACGAAACCGGAGTAAATCCCGGACTGGAAAAAATCCTTCCCGGGCTTGGCATTCCCCTTGTTATCCAAGACAAAACTTTTGTTGATGCCAACACCATTCTAAGCACCGACCCTACTTGGGCATGGGGAACAACACCTGGCACACCATATACAGGCGACCTTTGGTATCCTCATGTCTATAGCCCTGCCCAGAACCCCTGGGCTCCCGACGGAGTAAACCCGTTTGGCCGCTGGATGTATGGCCCATGGTTCTGGCCGCCTACAACAGATATACAACACGGTCCGATTTCCAATCCTTACTACGACCCTCAGAATCCGGATGAACGGCCTCCAATGATGCCCGCTATGCCTTTCCCCTCAATGCCGGGCGAGGCTTTTATGGATACCCCTATTGTAAACGGCACTGCCTATCCCTACCTGGTAGTGGATCCAAAGGCATACCGGTTCCGCATACTGAACGCTGCCGACGACCGCTTCTTTAACCTGCAGATGTATGTAGCTGATCCCGATAGTTATATTTCACCTGATACAGGATATGCTACAGAAGTCAAGATGGTATCTGCTTGCGGAACGCCCGGTATCCCTGCAGACTGGCCGAGCGGCGTACCTGATCCTGCCTTAAAGGGGCCGGACTGGATTCAAATCGGTACTGAAAGCAGTTTCCTGCCTGCACCTGTGGTAATACCCAGCCAGCCGATTACCTGGAACCTGAATGCTACTACCTTTAATGCCGGCAATGTCGATCAGCACTCGCTGCTGCTGGGAACCGCAGAGCGGTCAGATGTCATCGTTGACTTTTCCCAGTATGCCGGTAAGACTATCATACTTTACAACGATGCTCCCGCAGCATTTCCAGCTGCCGATCCGCGCTACGACTACTACACGGGTAATCCTGATCTGACTGATGAGGGTGGTGCGCCGACCACGCAACCCGGCTATGGGCCCAACATCCGCACAATAATGCAGATAAGAGTAGCCGCTTCCACTCCCGCCCCGGCATATGACATAACTAAGTTAGAATCAGTGTTTGCTAAGACAAGTACGAAAAAAGGAGTATTTGAAGCATCCCAGGATCCGATAATTATCCCCCAGGCTGCTTACAACTCCGCCTACTACGTTACGAATTTTCCTGCAGATGCTGCTAGTGCTTACGTGCAACTTCATGAGTTCTCCAAGACCTTTCAGCCTATAGACGCAAATGGAGCCCTTCAGCCCTCTGTTGCGCTAAAGATAGAGCCTAAAGCTTTACAGGATGAAATGGGTGAAGTTTACGACACAGGGTATGGGCGGATGAGCGGAATGCTTGGGCTTGAATTCCCAGTTTCCAGTTCTAGCAACGCCCAATTTGTAGTCTATCCCTATGCTAGTCCGCCTGTTGAGATTGTCAGAGGCACAGCGAATCTTCATACGACTCCCATCGGCTCTCTTAAGGACGGAACTCAGATTTGGAAAATTACTCACAACGGTGTGGATACCCATACCATTCACACCCACCTGTTTTCCGCGCAGCTCATCAACCGTGTTGCCTGGGACGGTGCCATGATACCTCCTGATCCCAATGAACTGGGCTGGAAGGAAACCTTTAGGGTAAACCCACTCGAGCATACTATCATAGCGTTGAGGCCAAATATTCCTACACATTCACAGGTGCCCTTCGAGGTGCCGAACAGTGTCCGTCTTATCGATCCGACAATGCCCGAGGGTGCTGCTCTACCACCGCCGCCACCAGCCGGGGAATGGTTTGACCCGTTGGGAGAACCGGTCAGCCAGGTTACTAACCATTATGTAAACTACGGTTGGGAGTATGTGTATCACTGTCATATTCTCGCTCACGAAGAGATGGATATGATGCACTCAATGGCATTTGCCGTTCCGCCGAAAGCACCTTCCAACCTGGTTGCCAATGTTGTCAGTTTCTTATTCTATAAACGTGTAGTATTGACCTGGATGGACAATTCAATAAATGAAACCGGCTTTACTGTATACAGAGCAGTAAATGCTGCTGGTCCCTGGACTTCCCTTGTGAAGCTGCCGTCCGGTTCAACTTCGTATACCGACCCAATCGGGTTTACAAACAACATTTATTACTACCGGGTAACTGCATCCAGCACCGTGGGTGATACTGCCACTCCCGGCTTCCCAACTATAACAGTCGAGTCCGATCCTTCAAACTTAGTGAAGGTAGGTCAAAATCAAGTTCTGCCGCCAGCGGCTCCAACCAATTTAACTGCAGCACAGCTAGTTGCGCCGCGGGTTCGTCTGACTTGGAGAGACAATGCCAATAACGAGACAGGTTTTGTAATCGAAAGGTCTGATAATGGCGGAGCCTATTTCACACTTGCTACAGTTGGACCAAGATTATTAACAGGTAATGTGAGCTACACTGATAGTACTGTCACGCTTGGCAATAGCTATAACTATAGGGTAGCGGCCGTAAATGAGGCGGGGTTGTCAGCTTACTCGAACACAGCAAACGTGAACCTATAACTACCTAATTTTCAAGTCATCTGCCTTGATGATTTGCTAAGCAATAAGAAGGGGGTGTCACAAAACTACTTTTTAAGAGTTAGTGATACTCTCTTTCTATCCTATAACTAAAAAAGGCTGAGAAAAGCTGCTTATCACTATAACTTTTGACAGCCTTTTTGATTTTAAGCGCACTTTAATAAACCTAACAGCATATGATCATCTTAAGCTGTCTTTTGCTCGTGAAGTTCTCTACCGTATCTGTCATTCTAAATTATTGCATATATTTTTTTTGCTTTGAAGCCAAAACACAGAAGAAGAAATTCTTTTTTTATAGAGCTGTTACCCGTTCCTTTTCCCGCAATCAGTTCTTTTCGGCTTCTGTTAGCCCCCTTTTAACGTTCCAGAAACACTAACTTATCTTTATCTAAATGTCGTAATATATTGATGGGAATCGCAACTTTAGAGTAGCATTAACACCTTAAAAATGTATTTGATCTCTATGTCATCTTTTTTATATCCTCAAGGGTCTCCTTACAATTACAAAAGTTTAAATTGCCCATAACCCTCTATTCATCAACCTTTCAGCCGCTCAATCTTCACGCAACATTCTGTATGCCTTGAGTAGATAAAAATGAGTGCCAGGCACGACGGTTAGTCGGTTATTGCCTGTCATCATATTTGTACACCAAGTCTTTAACAGAGCTTTCAGCCGCATTAATGTTCCGTCCAATCTCCTTAAAAGTATATTTCAATATCAGGGCAGCCCTTGCATAAGCCAGCTTGTAGACTGTTAACCCCCTTTTTCTTGAACCTCTCTTGATTAACTGGTAATCTTCTTCACTGATGCCAGTTTCCCTCAAAATACTATCCAGCGGTTTTCTCTCATTTATCTTATTTCTGCTCTTGCACATGACCTGATAGGCGTCATCCCCTATCACTTTCAGTTTTTCAAAATCCTGTTCTTCTTTTTCTCTCATAAAACCAATATATTGCTTGACTGCTTCGGCTCTGTCCATATCTAACATATTCAGTACAATATCTACATCAACAAAGCCTTTTATGCCTTTTCGGTAAAAAACATCACTACTCCACTTATATTCACCAACTTCTTTACAAAGACGGGCTTGTACCGGGTTCTGATAAACATACCTTAGCAAACCTTTGAGATACCGCTCATCTTGTACCAAAATAGCCTTATACCGTCCTTGAAAAACATGGCCTACCCGCTTATACTTGCCATTAAAATATTTGCTGTAATTGTTGTTTATCTGATGCATAATCAAATGTACTCTTTATTATTACCTCTGGCAATGACATGATAAATACCACCATGATATTCTTCCCTCCATGGTCTTCCCATAAGAAAAAGCCTCCTGATTATATTTTACATATTATTTCCATTTTATCAGAAGACCTTATCCTTCTCAATAACCAGCTAACAGTCGTGCCTGGCACTTAAGACATTTCAATATCCTCAATCAGTACCTTCATCTCTTCAATTTCCTCGCGCTGAGATTCTATAATCCTATTTGCAAGGTCCTGAGTACGTGGGTCTGTTAGATTAGCACGCTCACTGGTAAGAATGGCAATTGAATGATGTGGTATCATTGATTTCATCCAGGAAACATCATCGATGAGCGCTTGGCTGCGTAAGAGCCAAAGGGCAAGTGCAAATACAACGGCACTAAACAAGAAAATGTTGGAATTCATTCTTATGTCAGTGTACATATCCTGCATGTTGGAAAGCATAATCATAGCCATTGCTGCTCCCATTATAAGGGCCATATACACTCGATTCTCGCTAAAGTATAAATGATCTTCCTCGTAAGTATTTAAATACATAAGCCCAAACATAATTACTGTTGAAGTTCCAACCATGTCTGCAAGCCTTCTATAATCACTGTCTTTTGCAGCCCTAATCGTTCTTGCCGGATTTGTTGAAGTTCCAACCATGTCTGCAAACCTTCTATAATATATCATAGTCTCCCTCCTCTCATGATTATTAACACTGATTTCTATTACGAACAATTGAAATCTATAGATTTTCATTCCAATATATAATACTAATAATCAACATAATGTGATACACCCTGCAGGGACAGGTACTTTACGGTGCCTGGCACGATCGGGATCGGTACTTATTTAAGCTTGTATTCTGTCAGCGCTCTTTTTCTTGAAGCCGATTTTATTTTTTGATAGTCATCCAGTGATACTCCTGTTTCAATCAGTATCTCATCCAAACCCTTCCTTTGCTTTACCCGTTTTCTGCTTTCACACATTATACAATATGCTTCTTCTCCTATTGCATTTGGTTTGCTATAATTATCCTGCTCTTCCACTGCCATAAACTCCATATATTTTTTTACCGCCTGTGTTTCGTTCTTGTCCAGTATTTCCAATATAACAAGTATATCAACAAAACTGTTAATATACTTTCTATAAAAAATATCGCTGCTCCACTTATATTCCGATACCCTGTTACACATGCCTGCTCTTACCGGATTTTGATGAATATATCTTAACAGTTTTAATATATATCTCTCATCCTGCACCAGTACTGCCTTGTATCTGCCTTGAAATACGTGCCCCACTCTATTATATTTGCCGTTAAAATACTTACTGTACTTATTGTTTATCTGATGCATGATCTCCTGAAGCTTTTTATCCTTTGTTTGAATGATCAAATGATAATGATTGCCCATCAGCACATATCCATATACTGTATATCCCATGATCTTGCTGTATTCTTTTAGCTGCTTAATAAAGTAGCCCTTGTCAACACTTTCCTTAAATATGTATTCCTTGTTATTCCCCTTGGCTATTACATGATATATCCCCCCTTTGTATTCTTCTCTCCATGCTCTAGCAATAAAAAAACCTCCTGATAACATTCTTACTTATATGCTATCAGAAGGGCTAATTCATATCAATAACTTAATAACTTTTGCACCTGGCACCTAAGGTTCCTAAGGTTCCTAAGGTTCCCATTTTATTATATTTGACTTTTATGCTTATAATAAAAATATAGTGTGCATAAAAGTCAAATATAACAAAAAAATCTGCCAACCAGAGAGATTTTCTCCCATATTGGCAGTCATACTCAAATTTCTCTATTATAGTGCCCGTATATACAGGTAAAACGCAACCTTTATTTTATGTTTTCCAGTATCAACACCATGGCTTCTTCGGAGTAATAGACCTGCATGATTATCCATAAAAGGGTGAGTATGTTCCAAAAACTAGTTAAGTTCAGAAATATTGTCGTGGAGCGAGTCGAGACAATGAAGTTATAGGAATAGTGACCTTCTTAACCTTCGTCTTCTTTTTGGTGTATTTTCCCTTTTAAAAGGTAAAGCTGTCAAAAGCTATGAAGTTACTTGAGTATTTCACTTCTCCGTGCTCCAGATAAAATACGGTAAATCCGTTGGCGTCCGGTGTGGGATAAACGGCAGCAACCTGCGCGTCAATTGATGCGTGTATCTTCGCTGTTACTTCTTTATCAGTTACCATAATAGCTTTGCCTCTGATGCGAAAAGCATAGCCACCTGCATTACAGGTAAAAGCACAATTAGGATTGTTCTGTAACTGACGGTAGACAGCTTTCTTGTTGGATGTGCAAAAATATATTTTGCCGTCCTCAATCAATTGAAACTGCCATCCTCTGATGTCAGCTTTGTCGCTGTCGACAGTTGCAAAATAGCCATTTGTGTGAATTGGAATCACTGCTTTCATTTCTTCTAAATTCATGATTATTCTCTCCTATTCTAAAATATTTGCTAGAATTAATGCTTTACAACATATGAAACTTAAATCTGCATTGACGTTATCATGTCAAAATCTACATTCGTCAATTGTTTTGAGGTTTTCCATAATCGCTTCGCAGCATTCACATCTTTTGCCCAAGGTGATATTCTGGCAGATGTGGGGAACCCCCATATTCCATTAAAACCATCTGGTCCATAATACTGTCCGCTTACAGCCTCTGGGGATGTTGCCGCAAAAAGTGTTGGCAAAGCCCCTTGTGCAGCAGACTGAAAGAAAATTGGTCCAAGCAGGCGATAAACTTTTATGAGCATATTATTTGCCCCTATTCCATTGGCAGCTAAATCTGTTTGACACAAACCCGGATGAACAGCAATGCTCTTAACTCCCCACTTCTCAGCTTCACTACGACGATGAAGCTCAAGTGAAAAAACCAAGTTTGACAGCTTTGATTGCCTATATACTTCCATGGGCTTATAGTGGTGTTCTGACTGCAAATCATCGAAATTAATCACACCAGTATGGGCAGCCATGGCACAGACATTGACCACACGTGGGTTATGTCCCTTTCGCAAAAGTGGCGTAAGATAAGCCGTCAACGCAAAATGTCCAAGGTAGTTTGTGCCAAATTGCAATTCGAAGCCATCCTTCGTAACTTTTCGGTGTGGAATCAGCATCACTGCAGCATTATTTATAAGAACATCCAGCCTTTGATACTTACTGTGCATTCGTTTTGCGAAAGCTTCAACGGATGCGAGATCAGCAAGATCAAGCTCCTCAAAACGAATGTTTGCTGAAATAACACTTGACCGAATTTTTTTGAGTGCCGCCTCACCTTTACTTCTATTACGTCCTGCCAAAATAACTTCTGCGCCTGCACGAGCTAGAGCCAAAGCAGTTTCATAGCCTAATCCCCCTGTACCTCCTGTAACAATGATTAAACGACCTCTCTGTGAGGGAATATTGGAAACCGTCCAACTATCTTTTTTCTTTATGCCTTTCATAACTTTTTCCCTTCCTATTGCTTATTCGAATATCCGCTCATCAATTGAACGGTTATATTAAAAAGCTTTTGAGCATTTTCTTTATCAAAAGTTTCCATTGCAAGGCTTACTTCTTTTCGTTGTTTAAAAGCAGATAAAGAAGTTTTAGGTGGATTTTCTAACAATTCTATAATATAGCCCAAAAGTAAATTCAAACCCCTCCTGTGTTTCAGAATATGTTTTTTTGTACTTTTGAGAGGCTACACATAACACTAGCATATCCAAAGAATGGAACCGGCTTTTTACTTCTTCGACAATACGCTGATTTTCTTTTACCAAACTCAAATTTGCTTGAAGAAAAAATGCCCTTTCCTCTGCTCCCAATTGTCTAGCCTCATTATAGAAAATGTCGCCTTTTGCTGTTGAACTACCGACAACAATTACTCGGTCGCCTTTTTTTAAGAAGTGCATAGCAACACCTTTTCCCATTCCATCTGTTCCACCTGTTATAAGTATTGTTTTCATGAGAATACATCCTTTCGAACTTTCGAATTTTTGTTGACAACTTTAGTATAGCATGTTACTGTAAATGGTTAAGTACGCAAATTATTTTCATTTAGTATATTGATATATACTTGCTTTTACTATTTTATCTGTTACTGTGAATGGTAAAATAAAGTGTGCAATTTTCCGCCAACGAAACTATACAGTTTTCAGAATATGTTTGTTAGAATTGCTCTAAGAAACAGTTTTGGAGGCGGAAAGATGAAGGGTTACGAGATGTACACTAAAATACAGCAACTTAAGGAGAAGGGGTTTAAGCAGACAAATGTGTCCAGGCAGCTTGGCATACATAGAAATACCGTAAAGCGCTACTGGGACATGACTGCTGATGAATTTGAGGATAATACCTTTACAGTCAACCGAACAAAACTCCTTTCTGAATATGAGGAAACAATCGTAAGATGATATGTACAGTTTCAAGAAAATCCTTTTACTGCCGTCGACTTGGTTCGCTGCTGTCAGGACTGTTTCAGATACATTGGCGGTATGCCATTGGAGCTGGTCTTTGATCAGGATCATATAGTAAGTGTCTCAGAGAACTATGGAGATATTATCTATACATATGAGTTTGAAAAGCTCCGGCAGGAATGCAAGCTCAGTATCTATCTATGCCGCAGGAGTGACCCTGAAAGCAAAGGGAATGTAAAGTTAATGAAAATGTAAAGTGAAATCGTAAAACCAATGGAATACAACAAAATTATACTGATTCGCTTTACATTTTCATATTACTGTTACTTATTAAATGACTTCAGCCATTCAATAAGATCTTGGTTACCTTCCCACTGTGGTTTTGTATCAGGAGTCACATCTGTATAAGCCTGTTCGATTGCCTCACGTTTTTTGCGGGAATCAGCTCTTGCGTAGATTTCTGTGGTTTGTATGGATACGTGCCCAAGCATGTCCCGGATATATACAATATTAACTCCTGATTGGAGCATATGCATTGCTTTACTGTGCCTCATGCAGTGGCAGCTAAATTTGGGCGGGATTAGTGATGCATCCTTGATTCTCGCCATTTTTACGTATTTATCAAGTATATAGCCAATGCCTGCACGTGTGAGTTTTTCTTTTCTGTTGTTAAAAAACAGTGGATACTGATTAGCATATGGAGCATTCAGTTTATTCTCGTTCATGTAACAATTAAGAATGTCAACCTGCTTTTCCATTAGCGGAACAATACGGGCTTTATTGCCTTTACCAATAAGCTTGATGGTGCTTGGTTCAGAAAGACGCACCATTGAAGGAGTGAGATCTGCGATTTCCTGAACTCTTGCTCCTGTATCATACATCAATGATAAAAGTGCCAGATCCCTTCTTCCTGATTTTGTATGTTGATCCGGCATTTCAAGAAGAAGCTTTATGCCCTCGAGAGACGTGTAGTTCAGAGTTCCGCGTTCACCCTTTTTTACAGGTATTGAGAGTATTTTCTGCCATTCAATCAGGAAATCCGGATATTCGTACTGCAAGTATTGAAAAAACGAGTGTATAGCAGTTAACCGCACATTCCTCGTTGGTATTGAACATTTTCTGCCGGTTTCAATCCAGTTAAGGAAGTCTGTAATGAGTTCTTTATTGATGTCTTTCAGTTGCAGCCTTTCGATGACCTTGCCTTTCTCGTCTCTGGCAAATGCAAAGAAAAGCAGGAATGTGTCCCGGTAAGACGATACGGTGTTTGGACTTACACCACACTCAATGGGAAGGTACTTTGTAAAGAAGTTAGTCAGATAATAGGCGAAATCCGTCGGTTTCATGGCTGCTTCACCTCCGGAAAGACAAAAGCACATATTTGGTTCATAGCATTTATTAGCTTTGGGTACATCTCTGCTGTTAACCTGACATAACCATCTGTAGCCGCAAGAGACTTATGTCCAAGGTATTTTGATAACAATGGAAGGCAGTAATACAAATCCAACCCCTGATCAGCCATATTTGCCAGTGAGTGGACACTGAACGAATGCCTGAAATCATGCACCCGTGGGCCATGTCCCTTTCCGCCATGTGATATTTTGGCGTAATACAGTATTTTTCTAAACTTTCTATATATAGTGTCAGATGAGCATCTTTCGCCATTACGTTTTACAAAGAAGTAATCCTGACCATTGGCATTGCTGCGGCAGTAGTTACGGTATTGTACCAATACATTTATTAATGATTCTGAAAGTGGTAACTGGCGCTCTTCTCCGTTTTTCGTTTCATGAATGATAATGAATCCATCTGTCAGGTTGATATCTTCACATTTTAGTGAAAGAGCTTCATTTACGCGCAGACCACACCCGAATAAAAGCCTGAACAGAGCAGGACATACATGATAAAGCGACTGGTAGTTGGTGTTATATTCCATGCTGTCGCATGCTTCGAAAAAACGCTGGAGTTCTTCATCTGTAAAGATATATGGTTTAAAATTTGTGATATATCTTCTTGGTAGCCGTGGGACATAGGATGGATAACCGATTCCGTTCAGATAGATGGAAAAGTTTCGTATGTCATCCACCCTTTTATACCAGGTAACATCCGTTTCATTGGGACGGCGTTGACTCCATTTGCTTAATATTTCTTCACTGAGCCCTAGGGACTCATAGTACTGATCACAAAGGAACCTGTCGAAATTGATAAAAACATATATGTATTTGAACTTGTATCCAAGACTGCGTTTAAAATCCACATAAGATTTAATGAGGGGTGCCATACTGCTTCTTAAATCATTCATTGCAGAGACCCCCTTTCTGATAGTAGCCGTTGCTGACAGAGGGGACTTGGAGGGCGCATTGACGCAACGATTCCATATCGGTCCTTAAGTATGTTTTTGTTGACTCTGTGTTTGAATGACCAAGCACTTCCGAAATTACAGGAAGTGGTGTTTTCTTCTCAAGCAGGAATCCAGCCAGACTATGGCGTAATGCATGGGGGCCATGTTTTTTATCATCTACATTTTCTATTCCTGCAAGCCGCATGTAGAAACAGACAATACTGTGAAGTGTGGGCTCTTGAAGCCGACGATAACCATGATTGGCATGGAGGAACATATACGGCAAATCCGACGCTTTGCGCCCATATTTAAGATAGTCAATGATAGCATTTCCGACTTCAGTGAGCAGTGGTAGTTCGATCCGTTTTTTTGTCTTTTCCTGAATTAGCACAATGAGATTCTGTGACCAAAGCAGGTTTTCAAAGGTCAAACCGCAGATATCCGATGCACGTAGACCAAGTCTGGCCGCTAGTAGCATCATGGCGTAATCGCGTTTCCCTTTTGGGTTTCCGCGATCAACTGCATTAAGCATACGCTCGACTTCATCCTTCGTATAGGTTGTTGGAAGCTTTGCTTCTTTTCTGTAGCTATCCTTTGGAACCAAATACGACCAGTCTATTTCAAGGATTCTTTCACTATGTAAGTATCTCAGAAGTCCTCTTAAAGCACAGAGTGTACAATGTATGGTAGCCTTTGTGGAATAACTGATGCTTTTAATGAAGCCAAGAATATCTTGCTGTGTCATATCACCGAATGTACTTCGCCTGACTGAATCAAGATATTTTTGAAAACGCCCAAGATAGGTCCGAGTGTTATACAGTGTTTCAGATGAAATCCCTACAGATTTCCGGTAATCAAGATATGATTGAATATCATTTCCAATTGAGCCATGAAGCAATTCTTGCTTTTGCTTGATCCTATATGAAATCATTCCAGTCAGTTGATATTCAATCAAAATATTTGCACATCGAATTGCTTCTTTATCACAATAACTTAAATCTTTGTATTCGCCATTTCCAATAATTTGCCTAACAAATATGTCGCACTCATTACTTGTGAAATTGGCTAAAGCTTGCTCGTTCATAAACTGTCTGATTCTTTTGATATACTGGCGGTACCTTTGAATATGATTTGGATGAAAACCTATCTGCTTGAGAAAGGAAATCAGCTCATCCGCCATGGTATCCAATGATTTTTGGTTTATTATTGAATCCATTTTCAGATCCCTCCCATAGTTTTTTGGCTAAGTGCCTAATTTAACTATCGGAGTACGAAAATGTGAAGTGAATCAGTAAAAGCCTCTTATGCCATAAGGATTTCATGTTCTGACTTTACATTTTCATTAACTTTACATTCCCTTTGATATGTGAAGCTTCACATATCAAAGGCAAGGTAGAGAATGTTGTAAAATATGTTAAGTACAACTTCTTGGAAAACAGGCTTTATGTTGATATAGATGTCCTCAACAGATCATGCCTTGACTGGCTGGACAGGACTGCCAATGCTAAGGTGCACGGTACAACCAAGAAGATCCCTGCTGAAGTTTTTAAGGAAGAATGTGAACATCTGCGTCCATTGCTTGATATTGAAATAAACAGCACTGCCTACATATACAGGACTGTAAGGAAAGATAATACCATTGTTTATGACAGTAATAGATATTCCGTACCCCTTGGTACATACAACAGCCAAAAGGAAGTTCGAATAGAAGTTAAAGACAACAGACTATTCATAGAGACAAGCTTTGGAGATCCAATATGTGATCATCCTATCAGTACCGGCAGAGGCCTGCTGATTAAGAATACAAGTCATTCACGCAACAGGAAGGAACCACTGGATGCAGCACAGGCTGCAATTGATGAACTGCTGCAGTATAAAGCAACAGAGTTCCTGCAGACCATACGTACTGAAAAATCAAGGTATGCCCGTGATCAGTTCAAGCTCCTACAAACAATGTATGATAAGTATGGCCTGGATAAAGTACTCAGGGCAATAGACTTCTGTAATACCAGCGAGCTTTTTAGTACCACATATGTAAGGGACTTCCTTGAGTACAATGAGAAGCCAAAGAAAGAAATAGCCTTTAAAGAAATACCTGTAAGCGATAACAAATACCATATCACCACTCAGAAAAGATCCCTCGAGGTATATGCGAAAGTAGGTGGTATGAATTGAATAAAAGGATCGAGCATATCAGTACATTAATAAGTGCGCTTAGGTTGTCGCCTATGGACTTCGAGACACTATACAAGGAAAAGAACAACCTTACACCACTCGAAAGCATAGAAATATTTCTTAATGAACAGCAGAGCCTCCGGACAGAAAAGCAGAACATTATACGCAGGAAGCGCGCCAAGTTACCGGCAGAAAAAACTTTGGACAGGTTTGATTTCGGTTTTCAGCGCAGTATCTCAAAGGAGCAGATGCTGAGGTTATCTGACATGACATGGGTTGAGCAGGCATATAACGTATGTTTTTTAGGGCCTCCAGGCATTGGGAAAACTCATTTGGCCCTGTCACTTGCAGTAAAAGCATTGGATATGGAATATGCTGTTGCATTTAATACCCTGGATGAACTGATAAAAATACTTAAGACTTCCGAGATCTCTGCTGCCAGCCGGCGCTGGCTGAAGATAATTAACAAGGCGGCAATGGTTATCATAGACGAGGTAGGATTTATGCCGCTCAGCAATGCAGAAGCTAACCTATTCTTTGGATTTGTGTCCTCAATGTCTGAAAGGGCATCTTTGATAATTACATCCAATAAAGGGTTTGACGAGTGGACAGACTTTATGGGAGATGCCACAATAACCACCGCTATTTTAGACCGGCTTATCCATCATTGTAAGATTCTGAATATGACCGGCAACAGCTACAGACTGGAACACAGAAAATCTATTACACAGGGCTAATAGATGTGTACACTTTGTGGCGAAAAAATGTACATTTTACTTGACTGCTTACAACTGCATTTTATAACCTTTTCTACACGTTTTATAAAAAATGCGACCTAATATTATTCAGATATTACTCTCTGCAATACTTGTATTATCAAATCCACTAATATAGTTTGTTGTGTATCCCTACCAATAGTCGCTTTTTTATCACCTATCTGAAAGCTGTAATAACCAAACTGTGAATGGTTTCCACCTTCAATCTTTACCCAATTAGTATGAGGTGGTAAATTTTTTGCGTATTCCTTAACCTCCTTTTCACTTGCTAACCCGTCATTTGTTGCAAAAACTTTGGTAACATCAATTTTTAAATCAGAAAGGTCAAACTCTTTTGGATGAGTTGTACCGATTAATATTAAGCTATCTACAAGTTTACTTTCG
>Ga0209643_1001254_pt1 | contig 25848 bp, 18 predicted proteins | sample AutmiccBRH37_all_FD_187383 | JGI IMG/M metagenome (GOLD analysis project Ga0209643, IMG submission 187383) | Deep subsurface microbial communities from Mt. Terri, Switzerland - Autotrophic microbial communities BRH/37_all (SPAdes) (version 2) | ecosystem: Environmental > Aquatic > Deep... | reverse complement strand
ATTTGATTTTAACTCTATGTGCATGGTTTTTGACGCCAAAGGCTGTTTTTCCATGCACATATTTATTAAGACACTACCCTTAAACCCTTGCGGAGTCTAGACTTTTCGATAAATTAGCAAGCCCTAAATAGATAGATTGATAGACAAATAAATCGATAGATAGATAAATAAAGAAAATGCCCCGAACGGCGGTTTATTTTCCGCCGACGGGGCTTTTTCAGGTACTTACAAGTATTAAGATTTAGACAGTCTCTTCTGTTCCGGCTTCATTCTCAAGATCTTCATCCGTTACCAATGCATTTTCAATGAGAGTACTTAAATGATGCATCTTCATGCCAAGCTTATAGAATTTATTCATGTCGTTAAACTGGTCAATGCAGTTATGACAAGGGATGCAACCTATTTTTGCACCAGTAGCCACTAATTGATCAACTTTAGGTTTAGCTTTAATCATACGCTGCCCTTTGGTTGCCGCTACTGCTAAGGCTCCGCCACCGGCCCCACAACAAATGTTATACTTTCCTTCAGGATTCATATCACGGAAATCCATAACAGTATTTCTCAAGACATAGCGCTGTGGTTCCATGACTCCTTCCTTACGAACCGTATTACAGGGATCGTGAAGGGTCACTGGGAGTGGATTTTTAGTCTTATCGAGTTTAAGGCTGCCATCTTTTATCCATTCAGCATACTTCTCGACGATGTGGCGTACTGGGATCGGTTTACCTTTCCAGAAAGTACGGGCAAACATTCGTGTCGATCGGAAGGCATGACCACATTCTGTAACGACAATCTCTTTAGCATTTAATCTCTCAGCTTCTTCAAAGAGCGGTCGTGAGATTTCCTGGAATTCATCATTTTTCCCTGTGAAGAGACAGATATTGGTAGCATCCCACCGCTTACTGCTAATCGTATAATTAGCTTTGGCAGCATGAAAGACGTGTAAAATCGTCTGCAGTTCATGGGGATAGTGTTTAACCTCTCTGGCATTAAAACCAAAGATAAAATCAGCATCAGGCTTGTCTAAAGGCACTTTATAAGTAGGATCATTCAGTTCTGCCTGAAGTTCCTCCTCAAGCCACTCTAGAGTCTCATCAAAATCGAGTTGCTCGACAGCCATCTGGTTACCTGTGCGCATATGGTCATCAGCAATGATTTGTAAATGACCGGGTGGCATTGGCGTCTTTCCTCGGAAAGCCCTTGTTATCGCGGCGATGTTAACACCCATGGGGCATTCCACCGTACATCGTTCACACATATTGCAATTCCAGACGAATGGATCGCTAGTTAATTCTTCCCGCATTCCAAGTGCTACTTTGCGAATGAATTTACGAGGATCCTGATCCTCAATTAAATTACTATACACACAACCAGCCGTACACATACCACAAGAAAGGCAATTGGAAAAATCATAACCTTTTAATAATCCAGCCACTTCATCTCTCAAGGTAGGATCTAAGCTTTTAACTCTAATGGGTTCAGCCATTCTTACTATCACCTCCGACTTGATTAATATTCATTAGGGAGCTCTTTTAATTGAGCCATGGAAAAGACTGGTCCATCTTTACAGACATACTCTGTTCCGATATTGCAACGACCACAGATTCCCAAGCCGCACTTCATACGCATTTCTAAGGACGTGTAAATTCGCTCAGGTGGGAAGTTGAGTTTTTCTAAGACAGGTAAAGTATACTTGATCATGGCTGGGGGTCCGCAAACGACAGCATAAGAGTTAACCGAAGAAGGAGCAATTTGTTCAGTAATGGTTGGAATAAAGCCAACATGTTTATTCCAGCCTTCTGCTGGCCTGTCGATGGTGGTGACCAAATTAATGTTGGGGTTATTCTCCCACTCAGCTAATTCTTCCTTGTAGAGCAATAAGCCAGGGTTTCTGGCACCGTAAATAACCGTAATATCACCATAGTCACCACGATGCTTAGGATCGAGCATGTATTTAGCTAATGAACGCAGAGTCGTAAAAGCAAAACCGCCACCGATAATGACAAGATTTTTCCCTTTAAACTCTTCGATGGGATAGTAATTACCCATCGGTCCTCTAACTCCTACCATGGTACCCTCTTCCATGAGGTGTAAGGCATTAGAGACACAGCCTACTTTAGCTACCGAAAACTTGAGAATTCCAGGTTCAGTCGGAGAGGTTGCTATTCCAAAGGGAGCTTCTCCATGACCATAGGCGCTTAGTTCTGCAAACTGACCTGGCATATATTTGAAGTTCTCTTCATCTTGTTTGTTTAAATACTCTAAAGTAAAGGTGTTGATCAGCTTGTCTTCAGTTTCTACTAAATTTTTAACCAGCTTCATTGTTATGGGTATATAAGGATTCTGTTGCATCATTCCACCACCAATTCTGCTTTGTTAGCCCCATCAATGACTTGTCGAATATCCATATTAACTGGGCAACTTTTTATGCAGCGACCACAGCCTATACACGACATAGATCCATTGTTATGGACAAAATAGTTGAACTTGTGCATTAACCGCTGACGCCAACGGGCCTTTTTCTGATCTCGTGGGTTATGACCAGAACCATGAAGTGTAAAGAGAGGGGCCATACAGCCATCCCAGGTTCGTACTCTGGTACCTTCATTTTTTCGCACTTCCTCGGAAATATCAAAGCAATGGCAGGTAGGACAGGAGAAGGAACAAACATTACACCCGATGCATTTTTCTTGGAGAGTATCCCAAAACGGATTAGTAAACATTTTGTCAAGTTTACTGGTAATCGTTGAAACATCTACCTTGCTCGTGGTTTCTGCGCTTTTAATTTTATCAACCAAGGCTTGTTCATCCACTGTCAGTTCTGATAATGCTTCGAAACGAGCAGCTAAGGCTTGCCCTTTCTCAGTGATCACTTCTACTTCGTAGGCATCTCCGAGATCGATCAAAAATAGATCGGAACCTTCACTGCCTGCTGGAGAAAGATCAAAAACGGAGCAAAAACAAGTCGGGGCAATTTTGTTACAGGCAACTCCGATTATGACTGATTTATCACGTCGTTCAAAATAATAAGGGTCGGTATACTGATCATTTTTGAAGACCATATCTAAGAGTTGCATCCCTTTAGCATCACACGGTCTAATTCCAAAAAGAACAGTATTTTCAACTTTTAGTTCGCTCTTAACAGTTACCTCTTTACCCTCTTTCTTATAAGACATGAGTTTTTCATGTTGAGGGAAAAAGAAGGCTTTGGGAGGAAGCTTAGAATTTAGATAATCTTGCTTGACTTCTGAGAAGCTTTTAACTCCTTTGAAAGCAATTCCGCTAGCATCACTAACCGGAGCAATTATTTGGTACTCAGCCACTAAAGCATCAAATGCTTGGCCGAATTTTTCTTTACTTATCTTCATTATCTTCACCTCACTCCTTTACCAAGAACTGTTCTTCTGGATCATTTGTGCTATAGACATTTAGAGCAGGTTTAACGTCTTCGTTGATCCCTGATTCATGGTTATACATTTCGTAAACATCTTTAGTCATTTTGCGATTTAAGGCCCGAATATCCACCCCTTGTGGACAGGCACGGCTACAAGTCCCACAATCAACACAACGGCCAGCTAAGTGCAGCACACGGCCAGTTTGGAAGAGAAGATTTTCTGCACGATCCACTCCGCCTGTCAACCACCTTGGGGAATTGCAATCCACAAAACATTCCTGACAATAGCACAAAGGACAAGCATTACGGCAAGCATAACAGCGAATGCACTTGCTCATTTCTGCTTTGAAGTACTCTTGGCGCTCGCTCTCAGATTTATCTTCCATAGCGGTAACGTCTGCAAAGGCAGTAACCTCTTGAGAAACTTCAATCAATTCGCCAACTTGGAGATCCACCAAGACTGGATTTGGGTAACGGCAGGTTTGGCAGGTAGCATCTTTTACTTCAGTAAAAAGATACTCTTTATCCCCTTCCATTCCCTTAACGGATACTTTTCCGTCGCTTATACTAGCTTCGAGAATTTCCCCTACTTCGGCCTCGATCTTTCTCTGATCGATGACCCCTTGACAGGAAACACCGATGATATACAAGTCATCTCTAAGCAATTGGTTTTCCTGTAACAGGACGACTAAAGCGCGACTGTCACATCCTTTAGCGACAATGGCTTTTTTGCCAGGAGTCTTAGCCACAAAGGCCGCTAAATTATTCTCGCAGGTTTCATCCCAAATCAAGGAGTCAACCTCTTGAACGGAATGCACAAAGCAAGGAGTTGCTTTTAAGGGTAAGGAACCTTTTTCGTAGCCAATAACAACGTCTACTTTTCCTTCAGCCAGTAATTGACGGGCCTTTTCTCGGATATCGTTTATGATATTATTCATCCGTTGCACCCCCGTCATCTACTTTAAAGACCCCTTTATTAGGTCCAAGTGCACTAACCCGTTCGGTAACCCCTTTTACGACTTCCGCAAATCGGCCACCTTCTGCAGCTGATACCCAAGAAAAGTTAACTCGATCTTCTTCTAAACCCACATGGGTTAGCAACGATTTAATGAGCGCAAATTTTCTGCGTGCAACATAGTTGCCACTTATATAATGGCAATCCCCTGGGTGACATCCGGAGACCAAGACTCCATCAGCGCCATTAGCCATAGCTTTTAAGATATACAAAGGATTGATTCTGCCGGAACACGGGACCCGAATTGTTCTAATGGTGGGTGGATATTGAATTCTGCCAACACCCGCTAGATCCGCGCCTGCATAACTACACCAGTTACACAAGAAAGCAGCAATTTTTGGATCGTACTTTTTATTTTCAGCTTCTACCTGAATTTCTCCCATAATCATCTACCTTTCCCAATCATTATTGGCTCACAAACATTTATAGGAAATTCAACATCTCAACAATTTGCTCGTTTGTGCACCCTCTGAGGCTAATGGCTCCGCAGCGGCAACTTGAAGCACAGGCTCCACAGCCTTTACATAGAGCATCGTTAACAACGGCTAGGCGATTGACCAAATCAACCGTGACTGCTTTGGCCGAACAAACCGCTTCACAAGTCCCACAAGCAGTACATTTACGCTTGTTAACAAAGGCATTTAGACCAGCAGATTCAACCTGATCTTTAGACAAGGCCACACCCGCGCGTCCTGCAGCGGCTTTAGCTTGCGCAATGACTTCTTCCATGTTCTTGGGACTGTGTGCGATACCTGCCATAAAGACGCCATCAGTACTAAAATCGACTGGGCGCAATTTCATATGAGCCTCTAAGAAGAAACCTTCAGCATTTAAGGGGATTTTGAACCACTTAGAGAGTTGTCTGCCATCGGCAGGTGCTTTAATGGCAGCAGCTAAGCAAACCACATCTGCTTCAATTTCTAAGGGGCGATCTAAGACGTGATCTCGTACCGTTACAATCAGGGTCTCCCCTTCTTTAGTCAAGACTGGCTTTTCATTCTCACTATAACGGACAAAGATGATTCCAATTCGTCTCGCTAGCTCATAGTCCTCTTCAAAGTAACCATAGGTTCTCATATCGCGGTATAAAACGAAGACATTAGCCCCTGGATTTTTGGTTTTAACTTTAAGCGCTAATTTAACCGATTTAGTACAGCACGTACGGCTACAGTAAGGGTTTTCTTCACAACGCGAGCCAACGCATTGAATAAAGACGAAATTCTGGGCATTTTCTATCTTTGAGTCATGGTTATAGATTGCCTCATCCATTTCAATTTGGGTCATTATTCGCTGATCTTGGCCGTATAAATATTCCTTAGGCTTGTATTCTTGCCCACCAATGGTCAGGATTGCTACACCATGTGCTATCTGTTCGCCATTTTCTAAAGTGGTTGTAAAGCTGCCTAAGAAGCCACCAACCTCTTTGATGCCCACACCTACATGGAGTTTGATCTTGGGATGGTTGCTTACTTGGTCGATAAGCCCAGCAACAAATGCTTTCATATCTTCTCCTCTGAAGCCAGTGGAGAATCTTCGCGCAACGCCGCCTAGAACTTGGTCTTTTTCAACCAAATGAACTTCGTAACCTTGATCTGCAATGGATAGAGCACTGGTCATACCCGCTACTCCGCCTCCGATGACCAAGGCAGCATGGTTCATGGCCATGAAGATCGGTTGAACAGGCTGTTGCATGGAAGCGCGGACAATCGCTAACTTTGTCAGATCTTTAGCCTTTTCCGTCGCTTTTTCCGGCTCATGCATATGAACCCAAGAACATTGGTCACGGATATTGGCCATGTCAAACAGGTGAGCATTTAAACCGGCTTCCTTCAACGTCTCTTGGAATAAAGGCTCGTGGGTTCGTGGACTACAGGAAGAGACCACAATTCTATTCAACTTTTGTTCGCTAATCAGAGCTTTGATCGAAGCCTGAGCATCTTGAGAACAAGCATAGATTTTATCAGTTGCATAAGCCACGGTGGGCAGAGTCTTAGCGTACTCAACGACGCTAGGGACATTGACAACGCCGCCAATATTGACCCCACAGTGACATATAAAGACACCTGTTCGGATAACATCTCCGGCAACATCCAGTTCGGCTGGATATTCTTTTTCACTGACTAAGGTTCCCCGCTGATCCGCTAATAAAGCGGAAGCTGATCCGGCAGCTGCACTGGCTTGCATAACAGTTTCCGGAATATCTCTGGGTCCGCTAAAGGCTCCGGCCGCAAAAATCCCTGCTTTAGAGGTATTTACTCCAGTGAGGGGTTCAAGCTCAGCAAAGCCAAATTTATTGACTTTAAGATCTAACAGTTTGGCTAATTCTTTAGAGCTATCTCCTGGTTCAATCCCCACAGATAGAACGACTAAATCAAATTGGTCAGTGCTGATTTGACCGTCTTCTGTCGAGTATCTTATGACAGCGTCTCCAGAACCATCTTTGGCTTCGGTTACTTCATATATACGGGAACGAATGAAGTTAACTCCATGTTGATTCTTAGCACCTTCATAATACTTTTCAAAGTCTTTACCAGGAGTTCTCATATCCATGTAGAATATGGTAGTATCAACCGGTATATGGCTGTGTTCTTTAGCGATGACTGCTTCTTTTATTGCGTACATACAGCAAACACCGGAACAGTAATTTTTATCGATTTTGACGTTTCTGGAACCGACACACTGAATCCAAGCGATCTTCTGTGGTTCTTTTTGGTCAAAAGGCCTTACCAAATGACCGTCAAAGGGCCCTGATGCGCTGAGCAGACGCTCGAACTCCAGACTTGTAATAACGCTTTTGATTTGTCCATAACCGTAGTAATCGAGGCTAGAGGCATCAAATACTTTAAAACCAGGATTAAGAATCATCGAGCCTACTTCAACTTCAAATTCTTTGTCTTCCATCTGATGGTCTATTGCCCCAGCTTGACAGGCCTTAACACATTTCAGACAAATGTCCTTACCTTTGGCTTTACCGCGGGTTTGATACAAACAATTCTTTTCGTCAATTCCATAGGCATTGGGGAAGGCTTGCGAATACTGTTTGAAGGCAGCTTTGCGTTTTCCTAAGCCCTGGTTGAATTCATCATCGACTTTAACTGGACAAGCTTCAGCGCAGGCTCCGCAACCCGTACATTTTTCGAGATCAATATAACGTGCCTTTTGCTTAATGGTAACTTTGAAATTACCTGCTTCTCCTGCTGTTTTGACAACTTGTGAATTGGTGTAGGTTCTTACATTAAGATGGCGTCCGCATTCCACTAATTTTGGGGATAAAATACACATCGAGCAATCATTGGTTGGGAAGGTCTTATCCAACATTGGCATAGTTCCGCCAATTGCTGACGATTCTTCTACCAAATGAACTAAGTATCCCGACTCTGCTAAATCCAGTGCAGCTTGAATCCCGGCAATTCCTGCGCCAACAATCAAAACAGAACCTATTTTATTTTGACTCATTACAACCCCTCTTTCTTCCTTACTCCTTATTAAAGATAGTTACAACAATCACAAGGAACAGTTTATTAATTCGCCATATAAAGCATAAATCCTTTCTCTATATGACAAAAATTTTAAAAATTATGTTATTTACGAAATTAGACTTATCTTTTTTAATCCAAACGGCTTAAATCCATGATTTTTTCTAGAATCCCACTCCTAGAAGTGGGATTCTAGGGTTTCTTGTACTCACTATTTAACAAATTAAGGGGAACGCCTTCCCTAGTATATCTTGGTGAAGCTCGGTAGAAATATCTATTTCTCGTCCTAAGCTAAAGGAGTAGAGGGTGCTTTTTACGACCTTGATCTTGGTTAACTGCTCGATAGCCTGAGCGTAAAGTGAAAGTTGAAGGGCATATCGTTTTTTCAAGACCTCCTCAGGATCCATCACCTTATCTGTCTGAAATGAATCCGTCTTGTAGTCGAGAATTTCCGCTTTTTCCTCTTGGCGATCGTCAATATAAATAATCACAACATCGATAACCCCTTGGACTAAAACAGTTGTTTGATCCTCAGCTGGAATCGTCAAGGTAAATGGGACTTCTCGAAGTACTTTTTCTGCCTTAAAGAGCCGCTGTCCAAGTGGAGATCCCAGAAACTCAACAATTTGACTTGCCTGAATGATGCTCTTTTCCTCGGCACTGAGAATTTCACGTTCCTCGAGTAGATTCAAGAATTCGAGAATATAGTCCAACTGTTCTGTCTGAACTAAGGTTGGCCAGAGATTTCTCAGTTCCTTAAAGGGAATGTGCTGCATTACCGCGTGCAAGGCTGTTCCTCGTTCTGCAGCTGTCATTGATTGCGCGACTTGAAGAAATTTAGGTCGTTTCATAACATCAGCTTGCTTAGAGAGCGTCGAAATCGGGGAAACGTCGTCTTGGGTATGCCAATTATTCTGCCGTTTTAGTTCGCTCACACTTGTTTTGGCTATTTGGCGAACAGATTTATGGTGGGGATATTGCCAGCTTAACCGCTGGCTGACCTCAACAAACCATTGCTCAACAGTTTTGTCTTCAACTGGGCACTCTGATTTGTTTTGGTTTACTAAGTTAATACTTTCTTTAAGGTCCGCTATTTCACCATCGTTATCCTTATCATCCTCTTCTCGATATACTTCGTCACTCTCTTCGTGATACCTCTCGCTACTTTCTTCATTAACTGGCATCAAACTTTGATGAAGATGGATTTCCCAGCGTGAACCTGCTTCAGGCAGGGAAAACGTCCTTTGAGGGTTTTCTGGGAATTCTGCTGTCCCGAAGAGCGGTTGGGGATGGCGGGCTAGGGCAGGTCCAATCCAATCTAGAAAACATTTGGCACTCCGAAGTTGACCATCTGGTAAGGGGATTTCGTTCCACTCCGAAGTTCGTTGCCATTTGGCAAGTGTTTTATCGAAGGTATCTATATTACCATAGAGAAAAAGTCGTTCCTTAGCTCGAGTGAGTGCTACATAGAGGATCCTTAATTCTTCAGCCAATGATTCTTGGGCTAGACGTTGTTTGAGAGCGTACTGGATTAAGGAGGGGTAGCGAACATTGTTTTCCACATCGATAATCGGCATACCCATTCCTAGCTTTGAGTGGAGGAGCACCTTTCCCTTGAGGCTTTGTGTGTTAAACGTTCGTCCTAAACCAACGACAAAAACAACTGGGAACTCCAAGCCTTTGCTGGCGTGAACTGTGATCAAACGAACAACATTTTCATTTTCTCCTAAAGCACGGGCATTGCCCATGTCTTTGCCTTGTCCTTGAAAGCGATCTAAAAAACGGAGAAAACGGAACAAGCCACGGTACCTTGTGGATTCAAAGCGACTAGCACGGTCATAGAGGACCCTTAGGTTAGCCTGACGCTGAATGCCTGCTGGCAAGGTCCCCACATAAGTCAAGTACCCGGTCTCTTCATACAGAGACCAGAGCAGATCCGCTAAGGATGATCGACGAGATCTGGTTCTCCAGGTTTGTAGGTTACTCCAAAACCTGGTGATTTTATCCTTAAGTGCCGGAGCACTGCCTAAAATAACTTGGGCCTTCTCTAGTCGTCGCTCCCAAGATTCTTCATAGAGACCTAAGATTTGTCTGAAATCCCTTTCTAGCTCCTTGGTCAAAGTTTCATGTAGTCCGGCCCATACTCCTAGGGTTAAGGCCTCAAAGAAGTCTCCTTCAGGCAGCATCATTCGGACTTTGCCTAACTCACTCCCATTTAGACCCACGAGGGGAGAACGCAGGACCGCCGCCAAGGGAATATCCAGACGTGGATTGTCGATTGTCTTAAGCAAGGACAACATTGTTTCCACTTCGCTGGCTCCGAAGTAACCACTGGTTGTTTCCGCATAGACGGGAATGTTAGAGCTTTGGAATTCTTCTACATAGATCGGGGCAACCGCTGAATACGAGCGCATCAAGATGACAATATCCGAATAGCGGACGGGACGAAAAAGTTTAAGCTCTTTATCAAAGATTTGAAATTCTGACTCTTGCACCATGTGCTGTATTCGTTCACTGACTAATCGGGCTTCGATCCGTGCCTTATCAAGATCTTCCGGAGATAAGGTTTCTTCCGTCCTTGAAGAGGACTGCGCCTCCGTGTCTAAGTTGCTTTCTAGAGAAGAAGATTCTCTGTCGGCCGTTCCCTCATCACAGGAAAGGTCGGTTAATTGTTTCTTTATACTGCTAGAGTCAATCAGGTGAACTTCAATCGGTCCTTCTGCTGTGCGCAGTTGATCTTGTCCAGAGACAAATGAGGCACCATATTGTAGAGCTGCTTGGTCATCGTAGGAGATTTCTCCTGCGCCCTGGGTCATGATCTGACGAAAGAGGAAATTTACTCCGTCTACCACTTCAAGACGACTTCGAAAGTTCTTGTTGAGATCTATGACAATCTTCGCTTCAGCTGGTTCACTCAGCGAACTAGGGGTCCAATGGGGCAATGTGCTGTATTTGGTAAGAAATAAGCTGGGATCGGCCATGCGAAAGCGATAAATGCTTTGCTTCACGTCTCCGACCATAAAAAGATTAGGAGATCCCTCTTGCCTCGAGACAAGCTGTAAGATGCGCTCTTGGACGGGGTTAATATCTTGGTATTCATCCACCAGCACTTCCGCAAAATACTCCTTTAATCCTTGGGCGATGGGCGAAGCATCCCCCTCTACCTCCAGTAATTGCAGCGCAAAATGTTCTAAATCCGTAAAGTCTAAGATGTTCCGAGATTCTTTGGCTGCCCTATAGACTTGAGAGAATTCTTGGACTAAAGCACTGAGTGTTTCTACCATCGTCCCCATCTCGCGAAGGGCAGGAAGTTGGAGCTTTATAGGAAAGGCAAAGACGTTATCCTTGAGAGAATTGAGTTTCTTCTTAGCCTCATCTCTTAATTTCTTGCATTCTTCTTGTAATGACTTTTGGGTTGCTTCGTCAAGGTCCTCTGGTTCCAGGTCAGAGGTGGGTATTTTCTTAGATTTCGAACGAATTGGCTTTAACTTAGAAAAATTGACGGCGCATTGTAATTGTGTTTCGACCTGGGTCCAATCTCCTTCTTTCAAGACACGATTTAGTAAGCCAACTTGATTTAAATCATCTTGGATTGTCTCTGCATAGGGCGCTGGCCCACCTTGATGGCAGGTGATCTGGAGGGCTCGTTCAAGTAGATTTAAACTTTCACCGACACGATCCAGGAGTCCTTGGCGGACGGATTGTCCCCATTCGCTTTGCATCAAGGATTCAATAGAATCCCACACATAGGCCTTCTGAAGAGCATTCAGCCATTTAGCTGGCAGTGGTTGACTATAGGCAAAATTATAGAGATGCAAAACATGATCCATCAAAGGTTGGTCATCACGATCCGAACCAAAGGCATCGACAAGCTTTAAAAAGGCGAGGTCTTCTCGTTCATAGTGAGTTTCAAAGAGGTCTTCAACCATGTCCTGACGCAAAAGTTCAGCTTCTGCTTGATCAGCAACTCGAAAGGCTGGATCTAGTTCAAGTTGGTAAAAATACTTGCGGATCAATTCCAAACAAAAGGAATGTAAGGTCGTAATGCTGGCCCGATTCAGCAGGGTGCGTTGGTTTAAGAGACGCTCAACTGCTCCCATCTCAAGTTCCTGAAACAAAGCATCATCTAAAGCTTTGCCGATACGCTCTTTCATTTCGTTAGCTGCCGCTTTAGTAAAGGTTACGACAAGAAACCGATCCACATCGACTGGCTCTTCAAGGTCTGTGATTCTGTGAATCAAGCGTTTTACGAGGACCGCAGTTTTACCAGAACCAGCAGCAGCAGCTACCAAAAGCTGGCCCCTTAATTGGATGGCGGCTAATTGTTCCGCTGTCCATTTTGGCTCACTCATCTTCGATCCCCTCCTTCCAACCAGTTGAGATCAAGGTTTTTAGAGCTTTTGAGTTCTCTTAGTTGTGGGCGGTCATCGGCTGAGGATCCAAAATTTTGCGTGGAGGTCGTGATATTCTCGACACGCTTCCAGACCTCCTCTTGCTTCAAGGCAGGTAGGTCTCGATATTGGTTTTCTGGAAGATAAGGATCAAAGTGACACACGGGTTTATAAGAACAGTATTGACAGCCCGTGCTCTTTCCTCTTCGGTATGGAGATAGGGAAATATCTCCATCTAATAGCCTTTCCCCTGTCTGTCGGAACCACTTATGAAGATAATCACTAAGCATCGAAAACTGGTCCTCAGTCAGGACATTGGCGCCTTTCTTAAAGGTTCCATCTTTTTTTAAGTTTAGCCCGAGTAAATCCGATTGTCCGGTGGCAAAGGAAGAATCCATGGCTTCTAAGACCCGTGGATTAGCTAATAGATACCCACTGACTTTGATGGCTTGGACACGACGTTGTTCCAATTCTTCCGAACTAATCGGGATCTTCTCTTCCAGCTGGGGTTCCAGGACAGGAAAATACAGAAACCCTGCGGGGACCTTCTGCGGTAAAGCGCTATCCAGATTGGCAGTTATATCTGATCGTAAGACTCCCACTTCTACAAGTGGGAGTGCTACCCCCGGCTCTGCTTCGGTGGGGGTAGAGTCCCCCACCGAAGACTCGATGTTCAACTTTAGTTGAACGAGTTCACTAAGCAAGCTATCTGACTGGATTGGCGACTGATTTTCAGCTTGCCCGGATAAACCAAAAGCTGAGGATGTGGTATTAAGTAAGACTTCAGCCCCCTGCAAAGCGACATTTAAATAGGCGAGTAATTGAAGATTTAGTCCATAATAAATCGTATCCAGCGCTAAGCTTAGCTCACGGGATTTGTAATCGAGAATTCGCAAATACACTTGTCCATCTAGAAAGGCGGCATCTACACGGTCAATTTGTCCGCATAAAAGCAGAGAATCCTCTTCCGTCAAAGGGATCTCAATTCCCGGCAATGTTTGATCAGGACCAAAGCCAACTTCCAGCTGAATCGGAATGAAAATCCCTCTGCGAGCATGTTCAGCGAGGACTTTCACAGCGTGATGAACCGTGCGCTTTAATTTATGAGTTAAATAGCGGTAGCGGGCGCTGCTTAGGAGGATTTTATGTTGCAGATTTGGGGCTAGTCCATCCGCAAGCTCACTGACGAGTGCCCAAGATTCTTCCTTGGTCAATTTGCCCCAATCTAAGCCGCGTTCCTGGAGTTGGATTGCGAAATCATGCAGGAGGGTATGAAAAAATTCGCCCATATTGGGGCTGGATAACTGATATGTAGGTCTTTCTCGAAGCTTGAGCCCATAACGGGCATAATGACCAAAGGGACACTTAGCAAATTGTTCTAAACGAGAGATACTGGCCTTTAGACGTTTACCGTATAAGCGGCGTGCGAGAGGACGTTGAATTTTTTCTTCCTGATTTTGGCTGAAAAGACTAGCGCGAAAACGTTCCATTTGATTATTGCGAAGAGAATCCTGGGTCAGCCATTTCTCAGTAGCTTTCCACAGTGGGGATAGTGGCTCCCCTTGACGCAAGGTGCGTAGTTGTTCTGCATAGGCTTGAAGGGCAGTATCGGGATGACTAAGGCGTTGAATATCCTCTTGGTTCCCTAAGAAACTTTCGGAAAGGTTTGGGAAAAGCTGCCTCAGTCTTCTCACAACGGGTGAAACTGTGAGACCTTTCCCCTCCTCATCCGTGAGCGGGTAACAAACCACCAGCTTTTCAGTAGCTCGGGTAAGGGCAGAGTAGATAAAAAATTGTTCTTCAAAGGTCTGAGCCTTTCCTTTGGGAGCCAGTGGGATACCAACAAGCTTCAATTGTTCCCTTTCATACTCGTCAAAAACACCGTCTGTTCCCGGCCGAGCAGGCAGTACACCCTCATTGGCTCCTAAGAGGAAGAGAACCCTAACTTCAGGATTTCGGGAACGATCTAAGGACCCCACTAATACTTGGTCTAGTCCAGGTGGTATCAGGCCCAGTTCAATAGCTTCCAGACCAGAGGCGAGAATTAAAGAATAGTCTTCAAGCTTCAAAGACTCATCCCCTAATCCTGCCACAATTTCATCAAGGACTTGGATAACGGCTTCCCAGATTTGGGCGTGGAGTCTAGCCTCGCTAAGATTTCCCTCCTGCTGAGCCTGCAGTGACCATTCCTTTAAAGTTGCTTGAACATTAAGCTTTTCTAAGAAATCGTATAGGCTTTCAGTCGCGTCCCGTACATTCAAGGTCTCTGGTTGGTTTCCGGGTATAATCCCTTGGATAAATGGATTGATTAGCTCATAGACTGTTTGCCTGGCAGAATTTAGTTCAGCTTGAAATTTCAATTCCTCAGCACGTTGTTCCTCATCTTGCCCCAATGACCATTGGCGATGGTAACGCCAGGCTGCGTTTCTACTCCAACCCTCTCCGTGAATCCCATGTTCCAGTACATAGTTTTCCAGCCGATCGATGGCATCCCTATGCAGAGGGAAAAAGTCCGTCTTTAAACAACGAAAGAGTGGTTCGTAGCTCCAGTGTCGCTCCACCACTTCAGGAATTGATTGCACCAATTCAATCAAGGGATGGTGCAGGACAGAGCGTTTATGATCTAAAAAATATGGGACATCATAGGACGTAAACACCTGGGTAATCAGGTCATGGTAGCCCGAAAGATCTCGACTCATGATAGCTATTTCGTTCCAGCGTAACCCTTCATCTCTGACCAAGTCCCGTAGTTTCCGTGCCACCCCTTCCACTTCAGCCCGCCGGTTAACGGCCGATAGGACTTGAATTCCCTCTCCATCTAATCGTGAGACTCCCACTTCTGTCTTAGCTTCAGACATTTTTGTGACAGGGTAAACAAAAAAATTCGTTTCTAAATGACTAAGCCAAGGGTGCTTAAAGCGCTTTGTGCTCTCGAGAAACGTTGGAGGGTGTAAAAGTATACCCGTCTCTGCTCCAATACGTTGCAGATCTTGATAAGTATGCCAAGGACCTGTAAAAAATTCTTCCCCGACCTTAAAGATCCCCTCGTCTTGTGGGCGTTCCTCCCTGATTAAGATTGGATCAAGAGGAAGTGTAATAATTACGTCTTGGACAGTACAAACAAGGGTTTTCAAGACTTCTAATTCCTGAGGGGTAAATCCTGTAAACCCGTCAACCCACACTTTAGCCCCTTGAAGAAGGGGGGCCATAGGGAGTTTTTCTGCCAAGATCGATAATTCATCATCTGGGTCGCGGGTTCTTAAGCCTAGAGCTGCTTGGAATTCTTCATAAATAAGGGCTAAATCCTGGAGTTTATCATTTAAAATTCCATCAGTTTTCGTGACCTTTCGTAAAGCACTCGGAACAATCCGGTAAGTTTTGAATTCCCCAATAGCTTGCGCGAGAAGATCAGCCATACCTGGTCGGGTAGCAGAGCGAGCAAACGCTTTGAAATGAAGACGATGCTTTAAGAGGATCTTGCGGAGGAGCATCCGTTTACCAATGGTACCGATCAGTATTTTTTGCCCTCCCCCAGTTTCAGAAAAGACACGCCAGCCAAGTCTCCGAAAACTTAAGACTTGAGCGCGTAAACTTCCACCAAGATCAGGAGTATTGGCTAAGGCTATTTCCATCTGATAAGTTGCCTGCTCGGGAACTAGGAGGATGAGTGTCTCCCCTAAGGGTTCCCTGCGTAGTTCGCTACGGATTTCATCCAAACATAGGGTGCTCTTGCCACTACCAGCCCGCCCGAATACGAAACGGAAACCCAAATCAATCGCTCCTTTCTAAGGACATGTTGTCCCTTCAAGTTAATTTCATGAAGTTAGTGAAGTTAAAAGATTCTTGGCATGGAACTAGTTCTTCATCCATAGGAATATATAAGCGATTGGAGGGTAGATAGTGTTGCAGATTTACGTATTCTCTCGACGCAAATTGCTGATAAGGTTCCTATTGCTCATCATTACGGTAGGATTTCTGGGTATGACTCAACGTTCCTTGACGACCCCCTCACTGGTTCGGACGCCGGGAACCTATTACCTGGCAAATACTAAGGAAAAAGTGGTAGCCTTGACCTTTGATGATGGGCCTGATCCCATCGATACTCCCGCTGTTCTAGATATCCTCAAAGCAAAGAATGCACGGGCCACATTTTTTGTTTTAGGGAAAGCGGCACAGGCCAACCCGTTCTTGCTAAAGCGCTTGATTAATGAGGGCCATGAAATTGGAAACCACAGTTTTAACCATGATTATCAACAACGCAAGTTAGTTGCGGAATTAAGTCAAACAGACAAAATAATCTTCGAGGCTACTGGTACCCACACCTATTTCTATCGTCCCCCAGGAGGATTTGTCTCCAAAACCCAACTAGAAACGGTTAAAAAAAATGGCCATATGGTCGTCCTCTGGAGTGTGGATAGCAAAGATTGGCGTAACCCTGGCGTTAAACCCATCGTGGATAACGTCCTGCGCGACGTTTTTCCAGGTGCCATTATCCTGATGCATGACGGAGGGTATCAGAGAAGTCAAACGGTGAAAGCATTAGGTTCAATCATTGACAATCTTCAAGCACAGGGGTATCGCTTAGCTACTTTGAGTGAACTTAGAACCTTGGATTCAGAAATGAAGTAACTAGGTATTGAGTGAAATAAGGAACACCCACTTATAGAAGTGGGAGTCTTCTTTGAATTTGATCAAGCATTATTAATAAAGCCACGACCTAAAACTTCTCCTGCATTTTGGATAATGATAAAGGCCTGTGGGTCTATTTCGCGCACAGCTCGTTTTAGACGGCCTATTTCTGGCAGACTGACGACACAGATAATAATATCTTTTGGCTCGCAAGAGTAAGCTCCTCTGCCATGTAAAAACGTCGCACCCCGGCCTAGATCAAGCATAATTCGATCGACGAGTGCCTCAGAATGATCTGAAATGATCGTAATCGATTTGGTCGGAACTCCGCTCTGGATTACATCAAGTACACGGCCATAGACGAATAGCATAACCAAGGTATAAAGTGCCGCTTTTGGACCAAGTATTGCCCAAGAAATTAGGATAATAACTCCATTAATAGCAAGGGCAGATGTACCCATGGGCACACCATACTTCCGTTGAATAATTTTAGAGACGATGTCAGTTCCACCTAGGCTCCCACCGAAGTGAAATACGATAGCTGTGGAAACCCCTAAGATGACCCCTCCATAAAGAGACCCTAGAAAAACATCGTCGAAATCAAGAGGTTGAACACCGATGAACAGATCCAGAAAAAACGAGAAAATTACCAATCCCCAGATGGTTTTAAAGACGAATTGTTTATCGACTTCTCGCCAACCTAAGACAAGCAAAGGCACATTCAAGATAAAGGTCACGACTCCAATCGGAAGGTTCACGGTATAGTAAAGGAGCAGTGCAATTCCACCAACTCCACCTCCACTTAACCCGGAATAGACAATAAAACCCTGAATCCCGTAAGCAGCGAGGATGGCGCCGACAGCAATCCCGATAAATCCTCCAATATACTTTGTTCGCTTTGAGAGTTTCAAATCAATACCTCCTGCCTTACTCATGGTAAAGATTACATTTTATTTCATTATACAGACATATATCTTAAACGTAAAGTTAAGGGCGGCTAAAGAAAACTTGGCTTGCGCCCACACGAAGACACTGTCTTCGCACGTATTAGCCTTCTTGCAGTATGCTACGAAAGTTATACTTTCTGATAAGTACAGAGAAAGGGCCTAGACCATGCTGATATGCAGGTCTAGGCCCTTTCCTGAGGTCACTAAGAATTTCTTTTCTTCCATACTCGGTAAACGCCCCATCCCAAAGCAGCGATTATTAGGAATGGGGATGCATACCCTATTCCGACGACAAGATAATTTAGGGCATTCCAAGTGCTGCTCAAGGTTTTCAATACTGCGTCCCCAGCAGCTTTCCAGGTTTCACTCCAGGAGATTGGGTGCCAAGGGTTCTTAACATTGAGATTAGGGCTTTGGAGGGTAACGAGCTGAAAGTTTACTGTCGAGTAATCCACTTGATTATTCCAGAGTTTTAATTGCCCTTTAAGGTGTTCGATTTCTTGTCGGACGTTGCCTAGGGCATTCTCCACCTTAAGCACATCCTCGACTGTTTTGGCCTGGTTCAAAATTTCGAGATAACGTTTCTCTTCTGCCTCTCGAACTTGTAAGCGAGACTGAACGTCATAGTATTGGTTGGTAATGTCGTTAGTAAACAGTCGCTGATCGAGGACCTTGCCCCAAGCTGAGAGCGAATCTCGTAATACGTTGAGTTTATCGGCTGGAATCTTAACCGTAAGTTGGGCAGATGAATGATTATCTGACCCGCTTTGTTGAGATGAAACGACATATCCTTGAAGTTTCTCAACTTCCTGGCTAATCAGGGTGACCGAGTCATTCAGGATTTTTACTTCGAGGGTTAAGGATAAATCATGAATAATTTTTCGGGTGACCCCGGCATCGGCTGGAGGAACGATATCTTGATCTGGTGGAACAGGAAGAATTGCCAGCTGATCCTGTTTGAGGGATGCTGTATCAGCAGCTGTATTTAAAGAATACGCTTTCTGCTCTGCCCCGTCCCTAGCGGCCATGTCGCCATATAGAGCTTCGCCCTGGGTCGTGGGTTCTCCCTTTGCTCTTACAGCACCTGCCATTTCAGGGGCCGCAATGGAGGATTGTGTAGATTTCTCCGAGCTCATACGGGGAAAAATGTTCCAAGAGGAGTTCATAGCACCTTGCCCAATGATTACAAAGAGGGCTAACATAGCAACAGAAACACTGAGTTTCCAAGGAAAAACTCCCATCCAGGTACGCAATTTAACTCGCGTCCGTTGAACTAAGCCTTCATTGCTATTCATAGGCAACCTTTCCCCTTCTTCAGCCTTTGCCATTCTTTCAAGGGCCTTTTGTTTCACACTCTGTTTAATCTGCTCATTACTCTCAGGATCTAACTCCATCGTACGGAAAAAGGTCTTCATGCGTTCTAAATCACCATCTTCTTCCCAGAGGGCCATGGGTTCTGCTTTATTCAAATGCCATTTCATAGGACCCTCCCTCCTTTGTTTTGGTTCCCTTGATAAATTTTACGGAACCCTTTCTTCGCCCTATATAAAAGGCTATCCACAGCCTGTTGGGTCGTTCCCAAGATTTGGGCAACTTCCCCAGCACTAAAACCCTCTATTAATCGAAGTTGGATGACGTTGACCTGTTGAGGAGAGAGTTTTGCTAAGGTTTCTCCTACACTTAAAAGGGTCGCCCAAGTTTCACTTTGATCGCATTCCTGAGCTAGGGGCTTAGTTGTGTCCTCCAAAGTTATCATGGGTTTGCGTTTATGGGTCCGGTAATAATCCGCAATCTGATGAGTTGCAATTTTTAGAGCCCATGCTTTTAGAGCAGTCATTTGCTCTATATCAGCTAAACCCCGCCATATCTTTACGATAATATCAGCCGTGACATCTTCCACATCCGACTTGGGTACGCGGATCGACACAAATCGGTAGATCAAGGGAAATAGTAGTTCATAGGTCTCATCAAAGGACGAATTGGCCTCCACCTCGTCGTCAGCCTCCTGCCTTCTCTTTAATATGTTTCAACAAGCTTTGTCTATGTGGCTTGCTTAAGCTATCATATCATATATTTTGGAAGTGTATTACCCTTATAAGGACTTCTTAAATTCAACACTTACACTATCTATAGACGTACCTGGAGCGACTTATCTGACGATAATTAAAAAATATTTTGTTAATCTGCTTTAAACAAAACAAAAGGATGTCACTAGGCCATTTCAGGACACAGCTGACATCTTTCTATTTGCCTTAATTCGTTTAGCCAAAGTTGAACATAATTATAAAAGCGCTGAAAACAAACGGGCACTCGATTCTTTGTATCGTTCAATGACTGGGCGACCTCGAAACTCCTTAAGAATAACTTCGTTAGACTCTTTTAGGTCATCCAGAAAATTCTGGGTTAAGTGTTCAGTCACAGACTGATCATAGACAAAGGTACAGATCTCAAAATCTAAGTCAAAACTGCGAAGATCCATATTTGCAGACCCTACAGAAGCAAGCTGATGATCTATGAGCAGGATCTTGGCATGAAGGGTTCCTTTCATGTAACGGAATATTCTTACGCCCGCCTGAAGTAATCCTTCGAAATAAGAATTCATTGCCCAATAGGTCAGTTTGTGTTCGGGGATTCCCTGTACAACGAGTCGCACGTCTAAACCGCTGAGAGCTGCCGTTTTTAGGGCCATGATCAAACTCTCATCTGGGATAAAGTAGGGTGTTTCTATGTAAACGCTCTGCTTAGCCATAGTGATCGCACTAAAAAAACTCTGTAAAATTGTGGCCCAGTTGGAATCTGGGCCACTGGCGAGTATTTGAACGGGCAGATTCTGAGTAATGTTAGATGGTGGGTAATAACAGGCTCCAGTATATTCTTGACGAGTTACAAAATACCAATCGTTTAGGAACGTGGATTGGAGGGTATGCACAGCTTCTCCTTCAAGTTTTAGATGCGTGTCCCGCCAAAAACCTAATTTAGAGTCACGAGATAAGTACTCATCTCCAATATTGAGTCCTCCCATAAAACCTGTCCTACCATCCACCACGACAATTTTACGATGGTAACGCAGGTTTAATTTTGACGTTAGATATGGAAAGCGAATCGGGAAAAACCATTTTGCCTGAATCCCTGCTTCTCGCATACTTTTTATAAAACCGCCTGAAATTGAAAGACTTCCCATACCATCAAGCAGAACACGAACTTCTACTCCTTCAGCAACTTTACGAGTTAAGATTTTTAAGACATCTTCGCCAATTTCATCGTCTTTGAAAATATAATAACTAAGATGTATGTGATGGCTTGCTCCTTCTAAAGCGTTAAATAAGGCTTGAAATTTCTCTCCGCCATTTAAAAGAACTTCAATTTGATTATGAACTGTTAGAGGTCCAAAGCCCATGTTTAAAAGTAGACAAGCTAATTTCATTTCCGATTCTGTAACTAAGCGAGATGACAAATCCCTATAGTTATTCTCAGTCTGTTGCTGAAGTACTGATTTCTCCAATGGATTAGCAGGGATATGTTTATGGCGAAATAATCGTGCCTTTCGTCCAAATGCTATATAGAGGACGAACCCCAAGATGGGAAGAAGACCGAGTAAGAAGAGCCAAGTAATCGTATTTCCGTGGGCTCTATTTTCCAGGAGTATGACTTTGCCAAGAATAATCACCTGAAGAAGGTTTATAAACAACAGAAAATACCATATCATATTATGACCGACCCTCTCCATACCTATATTTTTTTCATAGAGTCTAGTTTTCTCCAAAAATAAGCATAGTAATCCATAGGTAGAGTTCAAGGTACAAAACAAAGTAGGGACCCTTGATTTAAATTGATCAAGGGTCCCTACTTTTATCCTAATGAACGTTTCATCTTCTATTGAATCAGTTCACTATATTCCATTGCGATAGAACTACAACTTACGAAAGGCTTCTCGTGCCTCTTTGATAGTTAGTGGATTAGCAGATGAGTTAAGTCCCTCTTTATGCTTCAAGATCTCCCAAAGGTGGGCGATTCGAGGCAGACGCAAGTAAGCCTCTCTAATCAGTGCGGGATCCGAGAAAACCTGCTCGGGTGTTCCTTTAATAACGATATGTCCCTCTTGCATGACATACACCTTATCACAGTAGATCGGTACAATATCAACTTCGTGAGTTGAAAGTATGATTGTCAAACCTTTATTGACCTGTAATCCTTTTAAAGTAAGCATCAGGTCAGCCGCAGTTCGAGGATCTAAACCTGCCGTTGGTTCATCTAGAACAATGATTTCAGAGCGCATCGCTAAAACTCCAGCAATTGCTACCCGTTTCTTCTGACCGTAGCTCAGTTGATGAATGCTGTGATTCCGTTGATCCCACATTTTCAATTGCTTTAAGGCCGATTCGACTCGTTCCTGAATTTCAAAGGAGGATAACCCTAGATTTTTCGGGCCGTAGGAAACGTCTTCATAGACACTTGCTGCGAAGAGCTGGTCATGAGGATCCTGAAAAACCATCCCCACATGTGTAAATACCTCAGTTTTAGACCACTGGGATATCTCCTTACCCATCAAAAGGATACGTCCAGAACGAGGTTTCAAAAGCCCGTTGAAGTGCTGAAACAAGGTTGTTTTTCCACAACCATTGGCTCCTAATAGGGCGACACATTCCCCCGCATTTACGGAAAAGTCTACGCCGTGCAAGATTTCCGCCCCATTAGGATAGGCAAAATTCAAATTTTGTGTCTCCAACAATACCACAACGTCACCCTCAAATTCCTTATGGTTTTATCATTTTAAATAGTCTATCTCCCTACGAACCAGCTGCCAAGAATAATCATTAATCCTAAGCCGGATACTAGAATGTCATTCCTTTTTAGAGCACGATCATTTAGAACGGATATTTCCCCATTATAGCCTCGGCATCTCATGGCTTGCCATAACCGGACGCTCTTGTCGAAAACACGAATAAATAATATCCCCCCGATGGCCCCAATGGATTGTATACTTCGCCACCATGTTCCATAACCCAATCTCATCTGCTGGGCTTTTTGCAGGCGTTCTAACTCATCTAATAAGGTGAATAATGAGGAATAGGCCAGGGTCATGATTTCAATCAAAAATTGGGGAACCTTAAACCAAGCAAGCGCTTGAATCCACTCTTGAACGGTGGTTGTCAAGGTTAAGACTGACATTATACTAATCCCACCGATAATTCGAGCTGCAAATAAGGCACCTCGTTCAATTCCTTCATAGTACCCAATCAAACGGAAAGAAAAGATATGCCATTCAAACAAGGGTGTGTGACCATTTATGAAAATCTGAGTGCCTCCCACAAAGGTCGCAAGCAGAAAGATTGGAAGCAAGCGCCGCCACAACAAACGCCAGCTTACTCCGACAAAACGTAAGAGCAGCAGACTTATAACGCCAAAGCAAAACGGCAATAGCCAGGAACTTGTACTTGTAGCAGCAAGCAAACTAGCAACGGTAAGGAGTACTTTGACGCGGCCGTCAACGTGAGACAATTTTGTCGTTGGATTCTGATCTCGTATCCCTTGCGCCAGCATCAATTTTTCCCCCTCGCACATAAAACTAAAAGTGCATCGTTCAACTAAAGTTGGATCATCACTGACATGGTTAGGGTTTGGACAATTTGTTTGGGCTTTTAGTCTGGCCGAAAAGATCCCGCCATACATACCCAATCCAAAAGCCGGCAACCGCACCTCCTATAGCAAACAGAAAAAGTAAGAGATCCCCCTTATCCGTATTAATCAAGGGCGGACGTTCCCCTGCCCCCACTTCTAAGGCATATTTCTCGGCTATGGCATTGACCTGAGCATCCGCACCTGGCATCTCTGGACCGTAGACCCCCAGATATATAATAACCCCAATCAATAAAATTACGAATCCCAATTTCCATACTGGTTGTTTCATCTTGTTTTTCCTCTCTCTGAGAGATTCAAATCAGAGTATTTTCCAAACTCACGTTTTTTACACCTTCAGAAGCAGGTAAAATGTGCAGCATTATTAATATGTCCGGACGATGGTCGGCAATATATTTTAAGACTAAACCTGTAAATATTCCCTCCAAGACAGCGATCGGCCATTGGGTGGGAATAAACACAATTAAAATTGCCTGGAAGACTTCCCGAAAAGGATGTGTTCCATGAATGGCCAAGGCTAATTGAGTCGATGTCCCCACATAAATTGCGAGATCTCCAATAAATCCAGCCATAAACCCTGCCCAAAAGAGATTAATCTTAAACCGTCGCAGTCCCCAAAAAAGTGTCCAACCTATAAAGCCCCCAAAAACTCCCATAGTCAGAGTGTTTGCCCCAAGTGTTGTCAAGCCGCCGTGGGAGAAGAAGAGGGCTTGAAATAAGAGGGCGACGAGACTCATTAACACCGTAATAGCCGGTCCCAGCAAAATAGCTCCCAAAGGAGTTCCTCCGGGATGGGAACAGGTTCCGGTCATAGGAACAGGAATTGGCAGGAGCGAAACCAGGAAGATCCCCGCAGTCATAACTCCCACTAATTGCTTCATCATCGGAATTTCTTGACTCTTATTAGCTAGGCTTTTTGCCCCAACTGCAACAAAAGTACCTGCACCAACCCAATACGCCAGTGCGTAGGGGCCGGGAAGCATTCCCTCAGCTATGTGCATTGTTGCCACCTCCTTTATCATTAACCAAGAATCCTTGCAGACCCTCAAGAAGCTGTTGCATAACGAAGATATCTTTGATCGCGACCCGAATAAAATTGCCCGGCAGACCTGCAAAGCTGGCACAGTCTCGCACAAGAATCCCTGAACGTCCTAAATGCTGAATTAATGGTTCTGGCGTCTGGTTCAATACCTCGATCAAAGCAAAATTGACAGATGTCGGCCAAAGTTTTAGGTCTAAAAATTCAGCTAAGGCAAATTCTCGGTAAAAATACAATCGACTCTCCCTCAATTTTTCTCGCACTTCATCCGGAAACCCTGAATCTTCGAGGGCTGTGATCCCGGCATGCTGGGCAAGAACATTCACAGACCAAGGATCGCGGTACTGCTCAAAATTAGCTATTAAGGACTGTGATGCAAAGACCGTGCCCAAACGTAAGCCTGGTATACTGTAAAACTTGGTTAAAGAGTAGAGAACCATGAGATGCTCGTTGGCAGCTAAATAGCTGCGAGCCGAATGACGATCCTCATCTGGCAAAAAATCAAGGAAAGACTCATCAAAGAGAATTCTACACCCGATTTCTTTAGTTAAGTTTAGAATTCGTTCAAAGGTGTCTTTTTCAAGGACACTACCCGTTGGATTATGGGGAGAGCAAAGAAAGAGTAAGTCACACCCTTTGAGGAGTTCACTCCAGATCGGGTCACTATCACCCTCAGATCTGGGGTTTTCGCTTTCTCCGTCCCTTCGATTGAACTTTGCCCAGCCCTCAGGGCCAAGTGGGATATAGTGTACTTCAGCCCCAACCGAACGCGCAGCTCGTTCGTATTCACTAAAGGTGGGAATAGGTATTGCTACTTTCTTCGGTTTCAACGCTTGCACAATGGTGAATATTAATTCACCGGCACCGTTACCAACCATGATCGTTTTCTTAGGTTGTTCCAGATGGTTGGAAAGTTTCTTTCTTAAGGCTAGACTCTCAGGATCCGGATAATAGACAATATCCCCCATGCCCTTTTGCAAGGCAGCCCACACCCCGGGTGGTGGTCCAAAAGGATTGATATTTGCGGAGAGGTCGATAAATGAATCCAAGCCATACAATTCTTGCGCTCTGCGGAGATTTCCACCGTGCATCGTATCACCCCGTATTTTCGATAAATTCTAATTTAGAACCCGAGTTTGGCGACATAAATTTCCAGGCCCTTGCAGCACAAGGGTTACAGCCCTCAACCACTATTGTGTAGTCCTAACTTTTCGAAAATATTAACCCGAAAATATACTTTATTATCAGCATTTGTGGTATAATATTTGTAGTACTAACTGAGTTGCTCTTGGAGGCCACAAATGTTTCTAAAGAAAGTTA
>Ga0209643_1001252_pt1 | contig 25884 bp, 23 predicted proteins | sample AutmiccBRH37_all_FD_187383 | JGI IMG/M metagenome (GOLD analysis project Ga0209643, IMG submission 187383) | Deep subsurface microbial communities from Mt. Terri, Switzerland - Autotrophic microbial communities BRH/37_all (SPAdes) (version 2) | ecosystem: Environmental > Aquatic > Deep... | reverse complement strand
CGGTAAAAAAATCTGAAGTCCTAAAAAAATATAAAGATGTCTGCGAATCATTAGAACAGTGCGAACAAGATTTACAATCTGTTGACAATGATATCAGCAAATTTGAGGATAAGCAGCAGGTTATATTTTGGCACAATGAGCGCGAGACACACAAGCAACTGCTTGAAACAAACAAGAAAAATAAGGCTGTGGCGGAATATCAATTAAAAAATGCACTTGAATATGAACAAGATATAAAGGATAAGTTGAAGAAAGCTCTTGAAAAAGCAAAAGAGTGCTATCGTCTCAATCAGATGATTACTTTTGCCTCTGAAGCAAAGTTGGTTATTGAAAATATTGAAGAAGAAATGATGGCTGAGGTTCGTACAAAAATGGAGAAACGAACTATGGAATATTTCTCGAAATTAATATGGAAAAAGGGGGTATATGATCATATCACGCTTGACAATAAGTATCAACTTGACCTATTTCATCGAGATGGATATTCCTGCGTTGGATCATGTAGCGCTGCCGAACGTTCATTGCTTGCACTTTCGTTCACTTTAGCACTGCATGAGGTTTCTGGGTTTAATTCAATGTTGTTTATTGATACCCCTGTATCTCGTGTAACAGGTCAAAACAGAGTTAATTTTGCTAATGTTCTTCAACATGTTAGCAAAGAAAAGCAGTTGATTATGGCCTTTACTCCTGATGAGTATTCAGAAAATATAAGAAATATTTTTAAACCAATTGCTTCTACTTCAGTACATCTCACCATGAATGACGATAATGAAATTACAAACATTAAGTAGGAGGTGTCGCTTGTGGATACACCATCAAAGAATCCGGATAGAATTAACATTACTAAAAAAGCAAGAGAATTAGTCTCAAAAATAGATGAAACTAAATATTTTGGCCTGCAAGACAACATAATTAGTAGATCAGAATTATTCTTATTTGCTATGGCTATAGGTGCCGATACAATTCCAACAAAACTAGAAAATACTTATCCAGGAGGATTGATACTGGAAAAGTCAATTGAAAATCGAACTAAAGCACTGATGTATGCGCTGTTTATAAAGAATTTAGAAGGTAAGGACTTGGACGAAATAGCAAAGAAAGATGCTGTGTATACAATGGCTCAGGAATATGCAAATACTGGATTCGAGATAATAGAAGATTATATGGGAAAGAAAAAAGATATCGATTTGATCTGGGATCTATTAGAAGAACTTGACTCTCAGTATCAAAGCATTATAGGTGTATAAATTAACTTCCGTTTGTTTAGTAAATTATGATTTGCATGATATGGTATAGCACTACTGATAAGCAGTGTGTTATATCAGACAGCGAAGCTGAAATATATATTGCATTAGTAAAACCAATATATAGACTGGTTAAGGAGAATATTCAGTGGAAAATGGATAAAAAGTACCAAATTGGAATATTACCAGTTTAGTACTTTGTCACTGACCAGAGAGTTTCGCAAAACTACTGAATAAGTAGTTAATGATACTCCTTTTTTCATGTAAGGATATAAAAATAACTCAGCCATCACAAAATCTGTTTCATAATTTAATGAGTAGCAATTTTTGAGTGCACTTAATAATCCTTCAGATTTAATGCTTCGTTGATAGATTTATAGGCCATTTTCAACTGATGCAGCGAGTTGGTTATTCCGAAGCAAACTGGGTTCATCCGCAAATGTGCGTATTTCCCATTGACGAACTTTACATAATATCATATGCTGACTGAAAAATAGTTGAAAGTGGAGTGTATTATGTCAAATTTATTGAATATACAAAAGTTATATCCTTGAGAAATTGAAGTATCAAGAGTAAGTGAATCATTTGAGAAAATATTAATATGGTTAAAATTAAAATCATCTATTTAAAAGTGTCCATCATGTAACTGTGAATTTGATAGTTACCACATCACATATAAGCGGAAAATTATTGATTTACCTATCCTTGGTAAGTTAGTAGTACTTTTATCACAGCGTGCAAGTATACTCATACAGCCGTTTTCTATACTCAGTAATTAACTCTTCATCGTTATCAAAACCTTCACAAGTGTATCTCTGTTATTCCTAATTTAACTCCTTAACGAAATTAGTAAGTTCAATAAACGTCTTCCCTCTCTGATCCAAACATTCTCTCGATGCTATCTTGCTTCTTATCCAGCCTATCTTTATAAAACCTTCTTGTTTTATAATCAATAATATCCTTGAAATGCCTTACAAATGCCGGGTTATCTATATACTCCTCCAACGCTGGCGTAAGAAAAAACTTATCATCTGCTTCATGGAAAAATTCCGGGGAGGAACGCATTAAAAAGTGCATGGGATTTCTTCGTGCCAAATTTACATACTCTTTTTTACCCCAGTCCTTATAATTTCTTGTATTGTTGTCTCTTAAAAGATCAATAGCATTAGAACCATGTGAGTAAAATTCCCTAAAGCTTTCATATATATCATCTTCGTTGATTTCAAGCTTCAAATCCCCATTGTTATAAAAGGCTAATAATAGAGGCATTTTATATAGTTTACTCATGCTTGTACTTTCCATTTCCTTCAGGAATTTATGTGCTATTGTCCCTGCTATTGCATTTTCGTCATATGATAGTTCCCCAATCCTATCCAGGAAGGAGATATAATCCTTGAAAATATTCAAATCCTTCTTTGTGCGGATTGAAAAGTATACCGCTTCATCCAAATAAGTATACATGTTTAACCGTAAAGGTCTATCCCCTATATCTTCCTTAATTCTAAAGTACTCAGCCTTAAGTTTATCAAAAATCCCTTTCTGCTCCTCAGTCATCCGCTTGAATAGGTCTATCAATCTAAAGTCGAAGCTGACAAAACAGCCTTCCGGATATTCATCTTCATCCGGTATATGCATGACGCTTGTTTTCTTCGCCGGATTCTTTACATCACCTAAAAGTAAAAATGGAATAAGGTTGGCTTTCTTATAGTTACCGATAAAATCCAATACATTTACATATTTCTTATTGCCCTTTTTTCTCAAGCCTCTGCCCAGCTGCTGTAAAAATACTGTCGGGGAATCGGTAGGCCTAAGAAACATAACCATATCTACTTCCGGGATATCGAGACCTTCATTAAACATATCTACAGAGAATACTATGCTAATCTCTGCTTTTTTTAATTTCTCTAAAGCAGCTTTCCTATCTAACACACATAGTGAGTTTCCTCTGTCTTCCGAATCGTCATCAGTTGCTGAAAGATTCCCACTTATAACAGCACATGCCTTGATACCGTGCTTTGCAAAATAATCAGCCATAAAAACAGCATGTCCTCTGCCGGAGCAAAATCCTAGTGCTCTTCGGCTGTTATACCTTAGGTAATGCTGCAATATAAGATCAGCACGCCTATTAATATTTAACACCTGCTCCAGCTGCTTTTCATCATATCTGCCGTTTCTATATTCAATACTATTATAATTTGTCTCATCAAAAACACCGTAATATCTGAAAGGTACAAGCCATCCCTTGTTTATAGCTTCCTTCAGTCTTGCTTCATATATAAGATTATAATCGCACAATGCAAAAACATCCTGATTATCAAGTCTTTCAGGCGTTGCTGTAAGCCCAAGCAAGAATTTTGGTATAAAATATTCTAAAATATTCTTGTAACTATCTGCTACTGCATGGTGAAACTCATCAATAACAATATAGTCAAATGAATTTCTTAAGAAATACTCAGTATTCAAGTATTCCTTTCTCCCCAGTGTCTGAACAGTAGCAAATAATATATCACAATTTCTATCCTTTTTATCTCCGCTAAAAAAACCTGTTGTTGCTTCCGGCCGTATACATTTGAACGTACTTTCTGCTTGTATAAGTATTTCCTCTCTATGAGCAATAAAAAGAACTTTGTCGTATCCCTTTGAGTCAAAAGCAGCCAGAAAAGTCTTGCCTACACCTGTAGCTGCAACTACGATCCCTTTATTCCAGCCCTCAAGTCTGGATTTATCCAATTCATATAATGCCTCAATTTGTGGGCCTATAGGGCAAGGATACTCGATAAGCTTACATCCATCCATATCCTCCGGATCAATAGCAAACTCCGGCTGAGCCTCTGCGGCTTTTAGATATTCTGATTTGCCACTTTCCGGATTACCATTCTCTAATTTTTCCAAATCCTCAAAAAGCCTTGGGCGTCTCCACCTTTTAGAGTACTTTCTCAGCTCATTATCATCGACGATAATCGAGTTATTAAGAAAAAGGTCCTCAAAGGACTGCTTAAAATACGCATAATCCTCGGGACTATTATCAGAGCAAATTCTATAATTCCACTCAATACCATTCATTAAAGCAGAACGGGATACATTGGATGAGCCGACAAATATCTCCCCATTGTCTATATATTCAAAAATATAAGCTTTAGGGTGAAAGGATTTATTCGGAACGTTGTAAAAACGCAAGTCAATATTATCACCTAATGCTCCCTTTAGAAGATAAAGAGCTTGAGGTTGGGTAATATTAAGATAATTTCCACACAGAATTCTTAATACAGCACCACCCTCTACGGCTTCTTTAAGGTCTTTTACCAACAGCCTGACACCCGACTCCATAAGGAAAGCAACAATTATATCTATTTTTCTTGCCTTTGTAATTGATTCCTTAAGTCGATCATATAGGTGATTCTCATCACCGGTCACACAATTTAGGTTATAAACCTTGTCCTTATTAAATGAAGAATATTGAACCATATTATAATCCCCTTCTAATGCTTCTACCCATCATATTCTACAAGAGGCCTTTTTAGTTTTCTTACACCGCCTCTGGGATTCTCAACATCACCGGTATACCTTGGAATAATATGTATGTGAAGATGAAATATTGTCTGCCCGGCAGCTTCTCCAATATTGATCCCAATATTATAGCCATCAGGTCTAAGCTCATTATCCAGTAATTTCTTAATTCTGTTTGTAAGGTCATAAAATGCCAGCACTTCTTCCTGTGTAGCATCAAAGTAGCCGGCAAAATGCCTCTTTGGTATTATAAGAACATGTCCCTTGTTCACGGGGAAGTTATCATAAATTGCAAAGGCAAATTCATTCTCGGCTATGTAGTCTTTATTGTTCAGGTAGTTACAAAATATACAGGACATTTGAACCTCCAAAATTTATAGCTTACTCATTTTTCTTATTAGTCCCTTTTCAGCAAAACTATAATATTTTTCACCGGCGACAATGATATGATCCATCACTTTAATCGAAATGGCTTCAATAGCAGCTACTATTTTTTTTGTGGTATCAATATCTGCACTTGATGGTTCCATGCTGCCTCCAGGATGATTATGTGTCAGTATTATGCTATTGGCTTGATGCCGTAATGCAGTCTCAACTATCAGTCTGGGATAAACCGGTGCTTCGTTAATTGTACCTTCATGTACCAGTGCTGCATAGTTCACCCTGTTCTGAGAATCCAGGCATATGATAAAAAAATTCTCGTAGGTTCTGCCTGCAAATAGTGACACAGCATATTCGCCGGCTTTTATTGAACTGTTTATCACAGGCTTGTCTCCCCATTTGACTCTAGAGTACCTTCTTGCCAACGAGGGAATCAAGGATACAAGAACTGCAGTATTCTCACTTACCCCACACCGCTTGCATATATCCTTTGGATCAGCTTCAAACAGCCCTGCCAGGGAACCGAATTCATGAATCATTTTGTGAGCGAGTTCATTTGTATCCTTCATTGGGATACTAAAGAAAAGAAGCATTTCCAATACCTGATGATCCTCAAATGCATCCAGTCCTTCCGATAAATATCTGGTTTTTACTCTTTGCCTGTGTCCTTCATGTATCTTCTTTTCCATAATATCCTCATATACATATAATTACTAAATACTCAATTATTAGTAATAATCTATAATAAGGTATTCTTCACAATCATCAAAATTCCTTCATTACGACAATGATACTCAACTATAGGCTTCCAATATATAGGCAATTGATAGCTATATCAATAGTAAATGGGTAAAATATACTAATTTTTACCCATATAAACATGCATTACCCCTCCCACTCACAGCAATTGAAGTCAAGAAATACAATCACAAACATTATAATATTATCTTAGCTAAACAGCACAAATACATATACGTTCTAATATGAGAGGAGAGCTATAAAATGAAAACCACCATTGAATTTTTAAACAAAATCGCTATAGAGCGTCCTGTAGGCTCTGAAGCAAATCAAAATGTCTTGAGTATTATTCAGGAAGAAGCAGCTCAAAGGGGATGTGACTTCGCACGTTTTAGAGGATTTTTTTGAACTGGACAATCAAAGGAAACCTTGAATGCTGATTCCGGTGTTTCATTTATAAGACTCTGAAGCCATTTTAGATACCATTGTTCTGTTTCGCCTTCAACACTAAAATGATACTTCTTCATTTGCTTCAACTTCGCCATTTCTACACCTCTCCGTCTCTCGAGATTAATTCCTCAAAGATTGGTGTAAAATCGATATCTTTTATTGCACCGTATTGGCTCACAAAGTAGTTTTTCATATAGTCCTCGTGCTTTCTAACTCCCTTTTCTCCAGTTGTTCCAAAATCGGATAAGGAGTATAGAACGCTATTGTTATTGATGTCATCTCTCTCGACAAACTTAATCTCATCTCGCCTAAAGATGTTGGAATTTAAAAATATCGGATTGTGAGTATTAAATATTAGCTGTGCGTTATTTACGTTAATCTCATCATTGTGGAATATATTAATTATGCTCATCAACGCCATCGGATGAATAGAAGCTTCAAATTCATCAACCACTAAAGTGCCGCCTGTCAAAATCGCTCTTATTACTAAAGGAAACATGTTCACAAAACGAATCGTGCCATATGATTCAAATATCTCTGCGGCAACAATAGCATTTTTTTGTTCCTTCATATTTTTAAATATAGAGCACAGCTTGGCATCAGCCTCATCCTCGCTTATAACATATCCCAGTGCATTTGAATTGATTCCAAATAGCTTTGCTGCATTATTGGTTGTCTTTTCAACATAGACTGTCTGTTTTTGTGGGTCGACAAAGCGTTTGATAAGTTGCAGTGAATCGGCTCTATAGATAACCATAAACTTATTGGAAAACCAATAACTCTAATGACGTTAATACATCTTCACGTGTAAACAGATAGTTTTCGCGGAATAATTCTTCTTTAATGTTCATAAAAAATCATCGAAGATGCAATAAGATCCAGATTATTCAGTTCTTCTCAAGACTAACGCGCCATTCTAAACTTGCCCCTACTTCGATTATGTGTTATGTCATCTGTTTTATATCCTCAAGGGTCGCACCCACTCACTTTCGATAAAGTATCCCAAAATCCTTTATTTGCAAGACTTTATAACCTTTCCAGAAGGCAAACCGATTCTGTATGCCTTCTGGATACAAAAAAAATGTCGTATATCTCTGGTATCCCCTTGGCAGGAAGGCATATTTCAGAAACAGTTGCATGGATTGACCATTTTTCTGGCGAATTGGCGACTGATTTTGCTTAACAATTCAAGTAATTGTAAGCAATAAAATCTTCAAAAGTGCATTGGGTTCTTGAAGGCTTTATTCGATACAGCTTCCGGATCTATTTCCTAGACATTAAATTCTTGCCAATCCTGGTTACCATGCTTCTTGGCGAGAATCTGATTGATTCCACCATTAATTTATTACTTATCCCGGGAACAACTACCGTCTTCCCTTTCATTAGAGCAGAATACCCGATCTCTGCAACTTTGCCTGCTTCCATAAGATTGCTGCTGAACATCCTTGTGTCCTCTATCTTTGCGCGCTTTGCAAAATTCGTCTTTGTAGCACCGGGACACAATGCTGTAACAGTTACCCCAGAACCTCGCAATTCTTCAGCGATCCCTTCGGAAAAATGCAATACATAAGCCTTTGAAGCACAGTAAACAGCATTCAACGGGCAAGGTTGGAATGCTCCGGTAGAAGCTACGTTAAGAATTTTGCCGCTGCTTCTTTTCACCATATCGTCTAAAAAAAGCCTGGTTAACTTTGTTAACGCAAGCATATTAACAGACATTAGCCGGATATTGTCTTCAGGATTTGTTTCATGAAAATTTCCATATACCTGTATACCTGCACAGTTCGCCAAAATGTCCACCCGTATGGACTTTTCTTTGACAAAGCCATATATTTCCTGTGGACTCGACGGTTGGGATAAATCTTTTGGAAGAGGTGTGATTTGAACATTTCTATTCTGCTCATGTAATCTGGATACAGCTTCATTAAGATTTTCTTCATTCTGAGAAACTAAAATCAAATCATATCCGTTCTTTGCCAGAATTCTTGATAGCTCAAAGCCTATACCGCTTGATGCTCCAGTAACTAATGCAGTTTTTCCTTTTGTCGACATATTATAGACCTCCAATATTTAATATTTACCGGTTATACCATTGCTGTCCAGGTTCTTTTCATGATAATATTATCTCAAAGAAATTATGATAGGTATAGGAGTGTAATTATCCTATGATTAATACTAATACCATAAAAAATCCGAATCCTGATAAAATTCGGCGAATTGAATTATCCAATTTCCTGCGAACCCGCAGGGAACGATTAAATCCTGAACATTTTGAAATGCTAATCTCTTCAAGAAGACGAACTCCCGGGCTCCGGCGGGAAGAAGTAGCTCAGCTGGCCGGAGTAAGTGTTTCCTGGTATACCTGGTTGGAGCAGGGGCGTCCTATCACTGTATCCGAGCAGGTGTTGGAGAGCATTACACGTGTTCTCCGGCTTGACTGGGCGGAACGTAGACATTTATTCCTGCTTGCCAAGGATCACTTACCCCCGTCCAAGCCCTGCAGTGAAGATATTAGTCATATTAACCCTGAATTACAGCAAGTACTTGATGCATTTGGAATTTGCCCCGCGTATATTCTGGACAAATACTGGAATATTGCCGCCTGGAATAAAAGTGCTTCTAAAGTTTTTGTGGATTATACCACCTTATCGTTCCGTGAGAAAAATCTTATTTGGCTGTTATTTACCCATCCGTCGCAGAGAGAGTTGTTAGTAGATTGGGAAAGTGAGGCCAGGAGGTGCCTTGCGCAATTCCGGTTCAGCAGTGACCAGTATATCGGGGAGCCATGGTTTACTGAACTTGTTGATGACATGAAGTATGCCAGCCCACATTTCCGGGAATGGTGGACACAGTATGATATTCAAGCTGCTCATGGGAAATGTAAAAAGTTGAATCATCCGCTGGTTGGCAGATTGGTGCTGCATGCCACAACAATGCTACTTCCTGATTATTCGGAGCTTAAAATAATAGTTTATACTCCTCTTCCCGAAGAAGATACGGCCGGTAAATTGGCAAAATTAGCTGAAATAGAATAGGAACAAAAAGAACTGGCCGCAACATTCCTTTAGCCCGCCACTATTGACGTAGAAAAAACAAGAATTTGCCGATAATCATTTTATCTTTGTACGTTCAACATATTCGATTAATGCAATACCTCTTTATTGATGGCTGGTTAAATTTAATATCTTTTATTATTTTTCAGTGATCTCCTAAACACACTCTTTTGGTTAATTGGGTTCCTGCGAGGAGGACTTTTTTATTTGGGAAGGAGTTTTTTAGGTAGCTACACTAAAATTGCTCTATCAACACGACACACTCCACATGTGTTGGGTGAGGAATAGGAAGGCAAATTCACCTTGTCATTTTGAGTTCTGTTTTTTTTAATCTGTTTATGCATTCTACTCTGTACAACATTATTATATCCGGTCTTATCAACAAAAGTCAGCTTATAAGGATTATTATTCCCATGTTCATCAATCTCACCAACTATAACCTTTTCCACAATACTTTCAAACACACAACGGTCAAAACATGTTAACACTTCATTATTTTCAAGCACCTTACGGAAGTGTTCAATTCTTTTTTCCAGGTCAATTTCTTCTTTAGTTGACTGCTCCAACTGTTCTTTTTCAGTTGACAGTCCCCCTAAAACCGATTCTAATTCATTATATTTTGCCTCATAGGTGGCTTTATCTATTGTTTCTTCTAAACGCATATCAACTAATCTGTTACGTTTCTGTTCGATAGCGTGAATTTCATTTTCTACTTTAGTAAGTCGCTTCTGAAAATCATTACCGCTTAAAACTGTTTCCATTCTTTTCACAAGCTCATCCAGTACATCTGAATTATTCTGACATAGCAATTTGTATGATTCAACAAAAGCATCCTCAAGGATCTTCTCTTCTAATGCTTTGCTAGGTGGACAATATTTCTTACCTTTTTTAGTAGCAGTTACACATTGCCAGATGACCTTTTCATGTACACTACCACTATGCCAGTTCCGACGCGACAAATTACTTCCACAAAAGGCGCATTCCAGCTTGCTGCTAAAGGCAAATTTTCTACTATATTTCTCACGTTTTCCCTTCTCTACACCCCGGCGGTTAGCACCTCTCTTCTTTAAAATCGCCTGAGCTTTTTCAAAGACTTCTTCATTTATAATAGCCTCATGATGGTTCTTTATGTAGAACTGGTCTTCCTCACCATAATTATCTAATCTTCTCTTTGAAATCGGGTCAACAGTAAAAGTCTTCCCCTGTAAAACGTCACCTTTATACTTCTCATTTTTAATAATGCCTAAAACTGCGGTATCATGCCATTCTGTATTACCATTTTTGGTTTTATAACCAAGGTTGGTCAACTCTTTTGAGATAACATAAGCTCCAGCACCATCAATGTACCTATCAAATATGTATCTGACGATCTCAGCTTCTGCTTCATTAACGGATATACTCTTGTCAGTGGGGTCATAATCATACCCCAAGCAGCTTTGGAAACCAACCAGTTCCCCGCGCTTCATTTTCATCTTCAAGCCTTTTTTAACGTTGGCTGAAATATTCTCAACTTCCTGTTGTGCTACTGAACTTAATATAACAAGCAGTAATTCTCCGTCCATTGTTAAAGTATTAATGTTTTCATCTTCAAAAAATACAGCAATGTTTTTTTCTTTCAACATCCGGACATATTTTAAAGTATCCAGCGTATTTCTCGCAAATCTTGATATAGACTTTGTAATAATCATATCAATTTTACCATCCATACAGTCATTAATCATCCGCTGAAAGTTTTCACGCTTCGTTACCTGTGTACCTGTTATAGCCTCATCGGCATAAATATCAACCAATAACCATTCCTTACGCTTTTTTACTAAGTCCGTATAATATGTAACCTGTGATTTATAGCTGTTTAATTGTTCTTCTGAATCCGTACTAACTCTTGCATAAGGAGCTACACGCAAAATATCTGCTACCCTTCCTGCTGTACGGTCAGATATTTTTCTATTTGCCCTAATTACTTCAACTTCATGCATAAAAAATCCTCCTTTGCACCATATATTTATTACGAAATCAGTATAATAAACAATCAATTGCATGCCAAATGTGCAAATTAGGAGGTCAGGTCCGAAACTACACCATAATCCTGCATGAGTTTGTTCTTAATCAGAGAAAATTCTTTTTCTGTTATTAGTGTCAAAGACAGTAATTGTCCTAACATAGCAATCTGCATACTATATCGAATCAATTTATCTTTCATAAGGACCCTCCTTTACAACAAATGCCCATTATTTTTATTCTAAATTCGTAGTATCAGGGGGTGCGCCTTTTTTGAATAGGCATATACACTCGCACAATCAGGCACACCCCTATACTACACTTCTGTTTTGGTTTATTAACTTATTGATTCATCCGGCAGACAGCGGTTGACTGTCCTCATAGGAATTCCACCTCCCCGTCAGCGACCGGGGCGCACTCTGGGACTTAACCTCAACTGTGCGCAAGTATCATTATCCCTCCGTATGTGTCATCGCCTCAAATGTAACCTTCATTATTTATTGCAAAGGTATTGATCGCTCACATCTTGCATACATCAATCTATAAAAAGCATTGATACTTGGACTGTAATCCAGCATAATGCTGGTCAAATGATCCTGGCGTACCTGCAATCTGGCTTTCCATTAAAGGACGTACGGGGAAAGTACCGGATAAACATGTATTCAATTATCAAAGAACACTTGAGGGGGTAGTATATGTCCCTCTACTAATCAGCAGATTTTTTGGCCAAAAGTTGCACCCCCTATAGAAATTTTTTTAAAAATTTTTCAATATTCTTTAATGCTTTATCAATTGAGCGGGATACCTGGCATTTGTTAACGCCTTCAACCCTGGCTATTTCTGCTTTACTCATATCCAAAAAGAAATGTGCATACACGCGCTTGGCCTGTTTGTCCGGCAGACTGTTTATAGCAGCATACAATTCCTGACTGCTAAGTTTTCGCTCATAGATTTCCTCCGGCGATAAAACAAGTAGTACAACATCCTTTTCAATACCGTCCTCCGCATTAAGTGAATAGTATGCCTTGTGTACACGCCTGCGCTCAAAGTCAGCATGTTCTTTTCGATTAATCTTTTTGAATAGCTCTGCAACTTCATCTGGTACTTCAACGAAAATATCAGATTTATATAACGGGTATAAATCCCGTAGATTGATCCTTTTCATATCGAACCTCCGTTTTGATTTTTTAAGTTGAAAAACCAAAACAGAGGGTGGAGAACGACACCCTGATGAATTTCTTAAAAAAATATGAAGTCTGGACTTGTCCACTTCAATCGATTGGACAATAGATAAAGAAAACTCAAGATGTCGAAAATATGGATTTTTTGTCAATAAGAAAACCGCAGTTTTCACATTGTGAATTGCGGCTTTACAGTATGTATGAAATGTATTCGATTGTTGGATAACCCAAAGACATATTTTACCACATAAGAAAAGAAGGCAAATACCCCTATTTAGGAAACCTGTGTAGGCATATAAATGGTCTCTGTAACCATGTACATTTTCTATTTTAGTTTCTTTAGCATATGCTCATTTTTCATCTGTCAGTACCTCACTCACTTAAAATGAAAAACAAAGGTCATAACAACAGCACCATAAATACTAAGATAATATTTTGTCGAAATATGTACCTTATAATCTCAATTTAGTAATTAAATTCCTCCTGTATGCGTAAAAAAACCTGCCGCTTAAAAAGGGCAGGTTATGCACGTAGTTATAATGCGGCAGCCAGGCTGTCATAGTGCTTAATAGCACCTTAGACCCTATTGCTTTGCGTCCCTGCCTTTTGGCAGGTTTACCCTTATCACAGATAGTTCAATTGTTATTTGCAGCAACACTCCAATTAATAGTGTTGATACGTCATCGATACTAAGGCTACTATCTTTTAACAAATAGATACCTAAAATTGAGGAATAAAAGCATATTACCCTCGCATAAGCTTGTCCTGAACATACTGCTTTACCTCCCCATCAAGCCTGTTATTTCTATATAACTCTAAAAGCTTTTTATCATCTACACACAGCATATGATCTGCAGTTGAGCAGCTGCATCCTCGTTCATTTTTAAGGAACCGGTTATAAATATGCAGCTCTATAATATTTCCTTTATAATAGTGAGGTTTTTTCTGAATAATAATCAATACTGTCATCCCTTCTAACCATGCCAATATTTTTTATATGGCCTACATCAACTGTTACCGCACTTATCGCTGTTTAGTTTCATATAAAGCAAAATACATTCATCCAATTCATTGCTGACTATCTGCACATTTTCACTTTTACAATCGTACTCATCAATGAGTGAACATAAGTGTTTTCGCAATTTTTCCAGTCTTTCTTTACATACAAGGTATTCCGGTTTAGTTGAATTTTCGAACATTTATTACTCCCCCATAAATGAAACAAGTACGTGTTAATATGAATGATGCATCATTCATATTAACGTTTCGTAAACCATTAAATTCTAAAATAATTCTATAGTTATTTGAATTGCTCAACTGGCATTATTTAAAGCTCTCATAATTCTAGCTTCCAGTTCCTCCATGGAAAAAGGTTTTGTTACATAGTCATCTGCACCTGTACGAAGTCCCTTTACAATGCTCTTCTTCTGCTTCTTTTTTGACAGCATAATGACTTTGATTGAATGTGAAGCAGCGTCTTCTTTGATTTTTCTACACACCTCAAAACCATCTATGTCTGGTAGTATGAGATCAAGTATAACAGCGTCAGGATTAACCTCCCTGGCTAGTTTTATGGCGCTTTCCCCATCCATTGCCGTAATTACGTTATATCCGATATTGGAAAATCTGTCTTTCAAAAGCTTCAAAATTGTGTTTTCATCATCTACAATGAGCAGTGTTTTCTTTATATCCTGAGCAATCATTTCATCGTTGTATACAAATACCCTATTTCTGCCGCACCTTTTGGCGTAGTACATTGCCTTATCGGCATCATTAATAATTTGGTCAATACTCTCAGATTTATCATGTGTCTGTCTAATACCAGCACTAAATGTAACATTCAATGACAAACCTCCAACGGATATAGATTCAGTATTGAATGCATATCGTAGTCTTTCTATAACCATATATGCTTGTTCTTCAGTAGTATCAGGCATAAGTATTACAAATTCTTCGCCGCCATACCTGTAAATGCTGTCGCATTTCCTGATATTTGTAGATATATAAGAAACCAATTCTTTCAGAACGTGATCTCCTGTCTGGTGTCCATACTGGTCATTTATATTTTTGTAGTGATCCATATCTATAAAAGCTATAGAAAATATGTTTCCGCTTCGTTTATATCTTTCCAGCTCCTCTGCAATCCTCAGATTAAAATAGTATCTGGAATACGAGTCAGTCAGACAATCCTTCAGAAGTTTTTCCCTGTAGTTTTCAGATCTCCTCATAATCATCTCAACCCTTGTTATTACTTCAGTAATAACAAATGGCTTTGTTATATAATCATCCACACCGGACTTTATCCCTTTGATTTTATCATCCATGTCTCCCTTTGCGCTTAAAAATATCACATGCATATCAGAATATTCAGGCTTTGATTTTATTTTTCCCAGTATCTCGTACCCGCCAGGTTTAGGCATCATGATGTCCAAAATGATTATGTCGGGCCTGACGACAGCAATTGTATCCATCGCAGATGCGGAATCTTCACATATGTATACTTTATAGCACTCCAGCGTGAATGCATTCTCCAGCAGCTTCAGAATTGTAATATCATCATCTATTAATAGTATCTTTCCCCTGTCAGGCATATTGACATAGTCGTCGCCTTTAACCAAGGTACTGCATGTTTTATTTTTTGCAGTCATATACCCTATTTTCATCTTGATAGTGTTCACCGCAGCGTGTATGTCCTGCAGGACAGCCTTATCGGGATTCTCCCTGTGTTCAGCAATACTTTTAAGCTTTGCCTCCCATTCCTTTCCAATTGAAGACAGATAGTTGAGTCCCAGTGTAGAAGCCGTACCGTTAATAGAATGAAAAAACATTTCAATTCGCTTAGCCTCAGACTTAGTGCAATGACCTTTACAATTGAATAAAAGTTTCTCCATTTCATCAATTTTGTCCTTAAGCTCTTCCACAAACACCTTTTGGGCGTTCTCCACCAATCTATCCACTTGCTTGTCATTCATCTCTAAAACCCTCTTCCCCATCCAATGTAATAACCAGCATATTCCCAGATTGCTCTATTTGTTTGACACTTATCCCTCTATTTTTTAACATTTCCATGACAATATTAGTAAGTTTACCATTCCCGTTGACCAGCATTTTCGAATTTAGGTTCCCATTTAACGCTTTCTGTACAACTCTTATTAATTGCTCAGGTTCAAACGGCTTTACCAGATAGTCTGATATATCATTTTCTGAAGCAATTTCTTTATTCTCATAAACACTTGAAATGATAATTGGTATGTCTGCGGTAGTCTTTCTACTCTTAAGCTCTTTTAAAACATCCCATCCATTCATCCGGCCGCTTAATGCAATATCCAGTATTACCAGCTTGTAGCAAAATTCAGCCATTTGTTCCAGTGCTTCCTCGCCGCTGCTGACATTGTGCATTTCCAATCCTTCAGATTTTAGTATTTCTTTAATAAGTTTAACCATGGTAAAATCATCTTCCACAATCAGCAGATCGCCTTTATTGCCATAAGAATTTTTCTTTACCTTTTCAGCCGCCTGCTCAATTACACTGTTACCTGAACATGGAAGCTCAAAATAGAAAGTGCTTCCCTGCCCATAAATAGATTCAACGCCAATCTCACCCCCGTGAGCCCTGATTATCTCTTTGCATATTGCAAGTCCCAGTCCGCTTCCTCCAATTTTCCTGCGATCATCATTTTCTACTCTGTAGAACTTTGTAAAGAGCTTATCTTTCACATCATCCGGAATACCCAGTCCATGGTCCGTTATACTAACCCTGATTTTTCCGTTTTCTTCTAAAAGTTCAACTATTATCTCTCCACCATCCGGGGAATATTTAATCGCATTAGATAATATATTAGAAATTACCTGCAGCATTTTATCTTTATCACAATAGATTTCCGGCAAGCAATCTGTTGTCTTGTTATATCTTATATGGTGCTTATCTCCTGTGTTTTCAAAAAGCTTCACAGCTTCCTCCATAATTTGACCCATGCAGTTGAATTGCTTGTTGAATACCTGCTTCCCACTTTCCATCCTCTGAATGTCAAGGAAATCGTTGATCAAATCCGTAAGCCTCTTAGCCTCGGAGTTTATTATACTGATATATTCTTTATTACGCTCCTCGGAAAGCTTTCTTGTAAGCAGTAATTCAGAAAAGCCCAAGATGCTGCTCATGGGCGTCCTCAGTTCATGGCTTACAGTGCTGATTAATTCGAGCTTAAGCCTGTCCACCTCTTTTTGATGAGAAACATCCCTTATGACAAATACTCTTCCAAAACTGTGATTTGCGTAGCTAATGCAAGGATTAGAGTACAGATTAAGAAATCTCTTTACCGGACTTGTCTGCTCCAGGTCAACAGCATATCTGCTTTCACTATCTCCTATGAGGCTGTGCAGTTTTGTAACCACATCTTGATTATTCTCTACCCCTGTCAGCATGTTTTGCAGAAAAGCCTCTGTGTCGCCACAGGTATCATCATCTATGTAAAAATCTTCACACAAATGTCTGGACTGTCCGAAATCAGTGTAATTGAAAATTTCCTTCCAGGCCTTATTTATAAAATTGATCTTGCCTGACAGATTAACCATAATAATCCCTGCACCAAAAGAATCAATTATCGCCTGCAGTATCTCCTTTTGCTGCAAATATCGTTGATTTTCCTCCTCCAACTGGGCATTTAATTCTTCAATAACTGAATTCTGCTCCTCCAATGAATACTGTTTTTCCTGCAATTCTTTATTTAGGTCTTCCAGTTGCTCATTTGCCTGCATAATTTTATCTTGTGTCAGTTTACGCTCTGTGATATCAGTAAATGTTACTACTGCACCAACAACTTCTCCATCACGAAACTGGGGATAGGAATAATATTCTACCGGAAAACAAGTTCCATCTGCCCGCCAGAACACCTCATCCTCGACATGCGTACCTTCACCTTTTGTAAATGCTTTAATAATTTTGCAGTCGGCCAGTGGGAGTTCTGTTCCATTTGAGTGTTTATAATGAATCTGCAAATGCATGTTTTTACCTGTCAATTCATCCTGATGCTTGTATCCGAGCAATTTCAGGCAGCTTGTATTGCATAAGGTGCAATTCCCGTTCGTATCTATACCATATATTCCTTCAGCAGTAGAATCCAGGAGAAGTCGTATGTTTTCTTCACTAGTCTTTAGAGAAATGTTTGTTTTTTCTAGTTCTATTTTATTGTTATACTCTTCAGTCACATCCCTGACGTAGGCTCCCACCCCATAATGTCCATTTAAAAGCTTTACCGGGAACTTTGTTGTTTGAAAAATTCTATGTTGCCACTTCACTTCGTCTACAACAACAGTCATCTTTTCCATCACATCAAGATCCGTTTTCCTTCGGATATTGGCAAACTGTTCATCTGTTATAGCAAAGTCGTCATAGCCTATAATCTCCGATGATTCCTTTTTATAAAAATTCTCAACTGCTTTATTAATAAAAACGTATTTCAGGCTTTCATCTTTTAAATATATCAAACAATTATCTGCGTCTATAAAGGCTCTCTGCAGCTCACTGAAATTATTAATTTCATGGTTTTTTATTTTTAATTTTCTATTGCTTTTGTATAACAAAAAGCTGAACAGCCCTATGATAATAACAGCGCCTGATAATGCAAATAGAAACACGTTGGTCATTATTCTGTTCTTTTCTTCAAGCTGAGTTTTGTCGCTAATATCATTAATTATTGAAACAAGCAATGTCTTATCTTGGGCTTGATATGGATATGAATAATCTTCAACCGTCCGGATATCTCCACATTCCAGGCGATGTTTAAATACGAAGTAATTTCCTTTTTCTGCTGTAGCAGCTTGCATTTCCTTTTCTGTTTCTTCAGATGTTAAAGTGTTTATTTCTTGTATTCTCATGGACTCTAATTGCTCAATTGTATATCCATAAAAATCAGCTGCTGCATTATTTGCATGCTCAATCGCACCCGTTTGTGAATCGATTATGAGCATGATTGAACCATGCTGCTCAAATAGTTCATAGTAGTCAAGCTCCATCTCAGTATGGGCATACACAGCTATTGGAGTAATAAATAAAAATATGCTTACAAAAATAAAAATTGGTTTTTTCATTCTGTTCTAACCCCCAAAACGAAATTTACTTCGTACTATTTCCTTATATCCACCTATCTTAAACCGCCAAATCAATGTTCAGTAATCTTATGCCTTTCTTTTAAATATCTCTTCAACCATTGATAAAAGTTCCATCGGGCTGAAGGGTTTGGCCAGGTAAAAATCGGCCAGTGCCTCCCACGCTGCCTCCTTATCGGATTGCTGGCCTTTCGCTGTAAGTATCAGTACTTTTGTCTCTGAAATATCCGGGTTTGTTTTTATACGTTTACATACCTCATAACCTGACATTCCCGGCATCATAACATCAAGTATGATTAAATCAGGTCTTTCCTTTATTGCCATTTCCCATGCATCTATTCCATTATCGGCCTCAAGAATATGATAGTCACCAATTTCCAGCGTCCCTCTGATAAGCAGTCTCAAGGCTTTTTCATCATCCGACACTAAAATTTTGTACATCGTTATCCCTCCAAATATCTGCTACACCATACATAAAATACTCCTGCTCCCGTCCTTAGCCAAATCTACATATTTATAACCGATTTTGACAACAGGTTCAGTAATGCTTTGCGGTGGTATATATGCTATTTTTCCGGTCTCTCCTGTGTTCAAAAATACCTTTGAGCCAACATAAAATACCGAAACATTATTCAAAAAAGTGTTTACTATTTTAGGGTCGAAATTCTTTACACCTTCAGTTTTGAACATTTCAAACGCAATGAATGGAGTATCCCTTTTTTTGTACACTCTGTCAGATGTCATTGCATCATAAACATCCGCAACAGCTAGAATTTTTGAAAAGATATCAAGCTTTTCGCACCCTATAGCAAAAGGATACCCTGACTTGTCTATCCGCTCATGATGTGACAGAACAGCTCTGCATACTTCCTCGGGAAATTGTTTTGCCTCTTTAACCAAATTATATCCGTAAATAGTATGTTTCTTTATTTCTTCAAACTCTTCATCAGAAAGATGTGATTTCTTATTAAGTATTTCTATAGGTATCTTTACTTTGCCTATATCATGAAGTAGTCCTGCCTTAACAGCAGTCCTGATACTATCTTTGTCAAGGTTAAGCCATTTACCTGTAAGCATGGTATAAAAGGCCACATTCAAGCTATGTGTATAGGTGTATTCATCAAAGTCCTTTTCCACGTTAAGAACTCTTAATATATCATGGCTGTCATATATTCCACAACAAATCTTATCGGAAATATCAATAACTTTATCTACATTCAAAGGTCTCCCTGCAGCAAGCTCGCTTATAATTGATCTGATATCTGAGACACTCTCCCGATAAGCTTCTTTCGCTTTCCTGTAAGTACTGCTTTCGTCACTGTAACTGGAGTTTCTCCCATCATCATGTATTCTGATCTGTTGTATGCCCATCTCATTCAACTTATAAACTATGTAGCTGTTCAGCGCCGTATTTTTTGCAACAATAACAGCACCATACCTGTTGAATATGTCTTCAGCCAGTATATCTCCAGTTCTGCATTTATCCACTGCTACGGACTTCATAGTGCTTTTTCCTCCTGCGTATAAAATACAAGTATATGTTGTCACTGAATTAAATCCAGCTTTTTCATCACTTCAACAAGCTTTTTAGTATCAATCGGTTTTGCCGCATAAGCTTCACAGCCTGTTTCAAAAGCACCAACAACGCTGTTTGTATCATTTAAAGCAGTTGTCATGATAATTTTTACACGGTTCGAATCTTCAACACCATTTTGGTTTTCTATATCCCTTATTGTTTTTAATGCCTTTAAACCATCCAGCTCCGGCATCATTATGTCCAGACAGATTAAATCATACGGGTTTCCCTCATCCCATGCCATCATAAACGCTTCCAAAGCTTCCATACCGTTGATGGTAATATCGCACTCCCCATACGCTGAAAGAAATCTGGATAAAAACTTCCTGCTTGTAAAATCATCTTCTGCTATTAATATTCTCATGATATTTGCCCCTTTCACTAGCTATTCTTATAGCCTTTGATTTTCTTTTTATATTTAAAAAGTTCTATCATAACAGATTCAAAGCATTCCGCTGCTTTTGTCAAGCTTTCTCTTCTGGCTGCAAGCTCCAGCTTGAATACCGCTTTCTTCAAATCGACTGCACTCATATCCGATGACAGATTTTTTATTTCATGCGCATATCTTTCAATGCCGGACAAATCATTACTTTCAAAAGAGTTTTTCAATAGATTGATATTTTTATCAATATTTTCCCATAAAGACTCCAATCTCTTTGTATAATCAACTAAAAACTTACCACTCTTAATTAAACTTGCATCCGTACCCTCTTCACTTAAAAAAGACTTGGAAATGACCTTATAATCCGACAATCCATCATTTATAACTTCCAGGGCGTTGATAAAATTATTGATTTGCACAGGCTTTGCAATATATCCGTCCATTCCAACTGAAAGGAACTTCTCCCTGTCTCCTTGAAGCGCATATGCCGTAAGGGCTATTATCGGTATATGACCTCCCATTGTTCTTTCTCTTCTTCGGATTATCCTGGTGGTTTCAATCCCATCCATCTCTGGCATCTGTATATCCATCAAAACAATATCGACCTTCTCAGTTTTTAGTATCTGCAATGCTTCTATCCCGTTATTTGCAGTTAGAACCTCATGTCCAATTTCCTTAATCATGCGAGTGATTACCGCCTGATTTATCCTGTCATCTTCTACCAGTAGAATACGGAGGGGGTGTTGGGTTTTTTCAAGATGCACCTTAGGCTTGTATGTATCAGCTTCACTTTTACCGCTTCTTAGCTTTACTGTGAAATAAAAGCTGCTTCCCTTTCCTTTTATACTTTCTACCCGGATTGACCCACCCATCATTTCTACCAGCTGCCTGGATATTGCAAGACCAAGGCCTGTCCCCCCGTATTTTCGCGTATGAGAGCTGTCAACCTGACTGAAGGAATTAAACAATTTCTCCGTATCCTCAGGTGCCATCCCAATACCCGTATCCGATACTTGAAACTCCAATTCTACATACTCATCACTTTTTGATACTAATTTTACTAATAGTCTGACCTCTCCCGAATCAGTGAATTTGACCGCATTTCCCATGAGGTTACTAATAACTTGCTTAAGCCTGTACGGATCTCCATTTACTATTTGCGGTATCCTGTCATCAACTTGATACTTGAGCTGCAGCTCCTTCTCCTGGGCCTTTATGATATGAGGCTTGACTGTTTGCTCAAGCATATCACTGATGTCGAAATCTATATGCTCCATAGTTAGCTTCCCCGCCTCAATCTTGGAAAAATCCAGAATGTCGTTTATCAGATTGAGGAGTGTGCCGGCACATTCCTTTGCAGTATACAGATTATCTTTCTGTTCTTCAGTTAAACCGTTCAATAATGTTAAATCAATCATCCCAATCATACCGTTCAACGGCGTCCGTATTTCATGGCTCATATTGGCTAAAAATTCACTTTTGGCATGGTTGGCAGCCTCGGCAGCCTCCTTTGCATGTTTCAGCTCTTCGTTGATACGCTTTCTCTCAGTTACATCACGCACTATAGCCATAAGGACCTTGCTGCCGCCTATCTCAGTCCCCTGCATACTTACCTCTGCTGCAAAAATACTGCCATCCTTGCGGTAAGCTGTAGCCTCATAATATATTCCCATTGTGTCTGCCTGATGTGGTCCGGCTCCCACAGGCAGTCTCGGGTCAGGGCTTACCAGATAAAAAATTGACCTGCCCAGAAGCTCTTCCTTTTCGTATCCATATGCCTTGACGGCTGCATCGTTTGCCTCTATTACATATCCGTTAAAGTCCGCAAAAATAATGATATCATTTGCATTTTGTGAAAGAAGCTGATATCTTCTTAAACCCTCTTCTGCCTTCCTGTATTCGCTGACATCATCTATTACAACAACAGCATGCTTTATTTCATCCAACAATAACGGCATTGCATTTATTCTTAAAACCCGTATTTTATCCCGGTTGTCGACATACAAAACTTTCTCTAACTCCAGATCTTTTATTGGCCTGGAAAAATGTATTGCCTCTTCCAAAGCTTTTCTCAGCTTGCATTTATGGCATTCATCACCATGTCCGCATCCTTTTCCATTATTCCGACTATCCCGGCAGTCAAATACTCTTCCCAGACCGCAGTTTATTACTTCTGTACTGTTTAATTTAAATTTATGTAAAAATGACCCATTTACTTTTTTTACAGTAATAGTTTTATCAACAATAAACATACTTATTGGTGCAACATCAAAGATAGCTTTCAAATTTCTTTGTTCATTTTCAAGGTTGCTCTCTATTTTTTTGATTCTAGTAATATCCCTGAATACAGTGATTAATCCTGTTATCTTTGAATTGTTGCCCTTTATAGGAGAACTGCTGGCAGAGATGTAGTATTCATTCCCTTCTCTTGAAACTAGTGCTGTTGACTTTTTCAGCCCGCTCTTGCACCCTTTTTTCATGGCTCTCGAAAACGGACTTTCCATAACCTTGTTTGTTTCCTTATCAATAATTTTAAAGATTTCATCAATATGTCTTCCTTTACCTTCATCCTTCTTCCATCCGGTAAGCTCCTCTGCCGTCTGGTTCATAAAAACTACATATCCTTTTGTGTCCGTAGTTATGACACCATCACCAATGCTGGCAAGTGTACTGGTAAGATGCTCTATTTCCCTTTTGTATCTGTCCTCCAATTGCTGCATTTTTCTTTGAGTACCATTTTCCATTTCAGTTGCATGAAGCTTCTGAAGATCTTCTCTCATTTACTGCACCCCATGTATCTATATTGTTATCGGCTGCATAATTACATTTATTTTCCCTGTTGCAACATCCATTGCCAGAGTTCTGCTGCATATACCGCCGATTTCGATCGCTCTGTATTTTATATTTAAGACGTTTAATATCTCTTTAACAGTGTTAATATTCTTAGTTCCTATTTTAAAAATGTCATTGTTTCTGACTGACATCGCTCCCCCGAACAGCTCTACCATAAGTTCTCCTTTCAAACATCCGAACTCTGAACACATTTTATTTATAAGATACGGAACTCCTGTGGAAGCGTAGTAGCATGGACGCATTTGGTCATCATCCCTTGCAGATGCAGGAGAAGGGAGAGCTACATGAACCATTCCCGCTACATTTCTCAATGGGCTGTACACAGCGACTGCCACACAGGTTGAAAGGGCAAAAGTCTTAATTACATCATCTTTTTTATCGGAGACGGCAAACTCACCAATACCAACAATTCTATCCATTTTGTCCCCTTATCATCGAAAATATCATCCTGGGTATATCATCTAATGCAGCCTGTCTTTCCACAGCCCCGATGTTATACGCCACTTTTGGCATCCCATACACCACTGAGGATTTTTCATCCTGTCCGATAGTCCTTGCGCCTTTCCTTTTCATGGAAAGGAGGCCCTTGGCTCCATCATAGCCCATGCCTGTAAGGATTATACCGATTGAACGATTTCCAGCTTCCTTCGAAACTGACTCAAAAAGCACATCAACCGAAGGGCAGTGCCCATTCACCCTGTCGGCCTTAAAACACTCTGCCTTATACCTATTGCCAGCTTTTCTAATCCTCATATGTTCATCACCGGGTGCTATCAATACCCTCCCTTTTTCAACATAATCACCTGTCCGGGCTTCCTTTACCTGCAATAGGGTTGAATTATCAAGCCTCTCGGCAAACATTCGGGAGAATACCGGAGGTATATGCTGCACAATAACAATTCCCGGTGCACTTTCAGGCAGGGATTTCAATATGTTAAAAATAGCTTCAGTACCTCCTGTTGAAGCCCCTATTGCAATAATACTGATGTTTGTACTGGATTTAGTCCCGGATATAACATTCCGGGAAGAGCTGACGGCTTTCAAGTGTGAAACCTTTGCAGTCGAAGCTATCTTGATTTTTATTATCAACTCGTTAATAAAAGCCTCTACACTTTTAACCGACCGCACATTTGGTTTGGTTGCGAATTCAACCGCTCCTGCATTTAAGGCGTCAAAAACCGACTCACTTACTGTACTTACCACAACTACAGGCAGCGGGTACTGGGGTATCAGCCTTTGAATGAACTCGATTCCGTTCATTTTAGGCATCTCTACATCACAGGTCATTACATCAGGCTCAAATTCGACAATTTTGTCCCTTGCATCAAAGGGATCACCTGCTACAGCTACAACTTCTATATTCGGGTCGGAAGATATGCCCCTATGCAATACCTCCCTGAATACAATAGAATCATCAACAATCAGAACCCTGATTTTTTTTCTGATATTCATTGCACCTATTCCTTTCTGTAGACAGCAGGCATAATATATTTGTATTTTGTTTCTTCACGTATCAGGGATTCAGAATGTCCAATAAATAAATACCCCCCATATTCTGTCAATTCATAAAACTTATTGACCAGTTCCCGTTTAGTCTCATTATCAAAATAAATCATCACGTTACGGCAGAACATCACATGAAATTTCCTCTTGAACGGGAACACCTTATCCATAAGGTTTAACTTCCTGTATATAACCTCATTCCTTATCCTGTCAACCAGATTGTATTCCCCACTTTCCATCTTTTTGAAGTAGTTGAGCTTCCAATATGAAGGAAGCGTAGAAATCTTATCGCTGCTGTATATACCTTTTGCCGCTTCGCTGAGTACTTTACTTGAAATGTCGGTTGCCAAAACTTTGGCGTCCCACCACATTTTTTCCTTTCCCAAAAATTCATCTATAATCATGGCCAGAGTATACGGCTCTTCACCGGTGGAACACCCTGCGCTCCATATTCGCATGTCTTTGTCTTTCACAGTGCTTTTCAGCCAGGGAAGAACTCTTTCTTTAAAAAAATAAAAATGGTCGGCTTCCCTCATAAAAAAAGTGTGGTTTGTAGTAATTTTGTTGATCAGGGCAGCCGCAGCATTACCAGTTTTATCTGAAACAACATAGTCATAATATTCGGAAAAGCTATTTAAGTTATTTTGTGCAAGGATTCCATGCAACCTGCCTGTTACAAGAGAAATCTTTTCTTCTTTTAAATTGATGCCATAATTTTCTTTTATGTAGTCTGCCAGCTTTTTAAATTCTGCATTTGTAATTGTGTGCATTTGCTTCACCCACTGCTTATTTTTCATATATTAATAAAACTATAAATCCTGTCTAATACCTCTTCTAAAGAAGACTCATATTCTACTGCTTTAAATTCTACTGTTATCCTCCAAGCACTGCCTTCGTATAGCATCTTTTTATT
>Ga0209643_1001251_pt1 | contig 25888 bp, 21 predicted proteins | sample AutmiccBRH37_all_FD_187383 | JGI IMG/M metagenome (GOLD analysis project Ga0209643, IMG submission 187383) | Deep subsurface microbial communities from Mt. Terri, Switzerland - Autotrophic microbial communities BRH/37_all (SPAdes) (version 2) | ecosystem: Environmental > Aquatic > Deep... | reverse complement strand
ATATAGAACCATTGCTCGGCGAAGAATTTTCGCATATCAGAAATATTAGAATCGGTACAAAATCGATTGCGTACTGGCCATATAAATATGTAACTGATCCGGAAGCCGATGATCTGATTAAGTTTTTCTCTCAGATTACATCTGCGGGAAAACATTTATCTATAATGGGTCATTTTAATCATTGGGTAGAATCTTCGACAGAAGTATCCCACGAGGCAATTAAAAGAATACTCTCTACGGGTGCAGTAATCAGAACTCAATCACCATTAATAAAACATATTAATGATGATGCAAGTATCTGGTCGAGAATGTGGTTGGATCATTTAAGTCTCGGCTTAGTGCCATATTATATGTTCGTAGAAAGAGATACCGGTGCAAGAAAATATTTCGCCGTGCCGCTTTATAAAGCATTTAATATATTCCAGAAAGCATATTCGAGCGTTACAGGATTATGTCGCACTGTAAGAGGACCATCAATGTCTGCGACTCCGGGCAAAATAAGTATAGAAGGAATTGCCGAAATTAATGGCGAGAAAGTGTTCGTACTTAATTTTATTCGTGGAAGAAATCGTTCTTGGGTAAGAAGACCTTTCTTTGCTAAATATGACGAAAAAGCGATCTGGTATGATGATCTAATTCCGGCATTTGGAAAGAATAAATTCTTTTTTGATGATGAATTGAAGAACATCCTAAAAGAAAAAGAAGAAATAACGAATGCAGTACTATTAAAAAATTCTGAAGCATCGGAAATTGATTCTAAATCAGGTGCAGCATAACAAAAAAGAAATAAATTTCAGTAGAAACTCAAGATAACTGTAAAAATTGGCTCTCTTAAGCAACCAGATAATTGGCTGTTTTTAGGGAGCCAAATTTTATATATTTTCTATACAGAAATGTCGGAGTTTTAAATGCTGATTCTTAATTTAGACCGGAATAGCGAGATACCATTATTCAAGCAGGTCTTCCATCAATTAAAGGAAAAAATTGATAGCGAATCCCTGAAGCCGGGCTATGTACTTCCCCCAACTCGAACATTTGCAGATCATCTTGGCGTAAACCGCACCACAATTTATAAAGCATATCAAGAGTTATGGGCATTCGGATATATCGAAAGCCGCTCCGGTTCTTATTCCTATGTAAGGCAGAGAAGAGAACTGAAATCCCCCGCAACAGAAAAAAAAGGTGGAACGATTAATTGGGCTAATCGAGTTAATCCGCAATCCGAAGAAGTCCATATTATGTTCGGCAATATCAATTATCCATTCAGCGAAGAGAGAGAGAAATTTGAAGGGATCGATTTCGGTCGTCTTCATCCCGATACAAGAATATTCCCCGTAAAAGAATTCAATAAATCCTTAAGCAGAACTATCGCAAAAGAGAGCGATACGGTTTTTGATTATGGAGAATGCAACGGACTTATTTCGCTTAGAGAATATATTGCAAGTCGATTGCGTTCTCACAGCATATCTGTAAGCTCGAAAGAAATATTAATAACAAATGGCGCACAGAATGCACTCGATCTATTAATGAAATTATTGGTTAAACCCGGATCGCGCGTGTTTGTGGAATCCCCTACTTATGGAATGATATTCCCGCTTCTGAAATATTATAATTGCGAAATCGTAGAAATACCGATGAAAAAAGATGGTGTGGATTTAGCGGTATTAGAGAGTGAATTAAAAAAAGGGATTCCGATATTTTTCTATACGATGCCGAATTTCCAGAATCCGACCGGAGTAACCACAAGCCAAGAACATCGGGAAAAGCTCATTGCTATTTGCGAAAAATATAATATGCTTATAGTAGAAGACGCCTTTGAAGAAGAGATGAAATATTTCGGTAAGGTATCGCTTCCGGTTAAATCGATGGATATAAATCAATTGGTAATTTATGTCGGAAGCTTTTCTAAAATTTTATTCCCCGGTATCCGTCTCGGATGGATAGCTGCGGATATTGAATGTATCAATCGGCTTTCCACTCTGAAACGATTCAGCGATATTAGTTCTACTTTGCCCGAGCAGGCGGCTTTGGCAGATTTCTGTAATTCGGGGCATTATGAACTTCATATAAAAAGAATCCATAAGATTTACCGTAAAAGGATGATACTTGCGGTTCAGGAATTGGATAAAAAAATTAAAAATAAAAACGTAACTTGGATAGAACCGAATGGCGGATTTACGATCTGGCTCACGATGAAAAACGTAAAACAAAATTATGACGAATTGAATAAAATATGTTTATTTTATAAAGTGAGGGTGGCAATGGGGAAAGATTTCTTTGCTTATCCTGAAGTAAAAAAATATGTACGTCTCTCCATTTCTAGCTTGAACGAAGAAGAAATTATTGAGGGGATTGATCGGTTATCTAAAGCAATAAAACAAATATATACTAATTGAAATAAGTAATAATGAGGAGGAAATAATGGATTTTGAGAAAATATTAGCTACGAGGACATCGCACATTAAAGCAAGCGCAATAAGAGAACTTTTGAAATTAGCAGCTAATCCGGGCATGATCTCTTTGGGCGGCGGACTTCCATCACCCGATAGTTTCCCATTAGATTTAATTCCAAAATTAACGGAAGTTGTTCTAAAGAAATATGGTGCATGCTCACTCCAATATGATAGAACCGAAGGGTTCAATCCATTACGCTATGCATTGATCGATTATCTAAAAGAGAAAGGAATTGAAGCGGAATTAGATAACGTATATATAACAAGCGGTTCACAAGGATTTCTCGATTCTATCGGTAAATTATTAATTTCTCCCGGTGATTATGTAGCAGTCGAAGGACCTACATATCTCGCAGCTTTGCAGGCATTTAATGCCTATGAAGCAAAATATGTAAAAATTGAAACCGATGAAGAGGGATTAATCCCTGAATCATTAGAAGAGATAATCAAAAATTATCCTATCAAATTTGCTTATACCGTACCGACTTTCCAGAATCCATCGGGTAAAACGATTGGATTAAAAAGAAGGCAGCAGATAGCCGAAATTATTAAGAAATATGATATTTTATTAGTAGAAGATGATCCATATAGCGCACTCCGTTATAAAGGAGAGGAACTTCCTTCGATACAATCGATGGCGCAGAGTAATGTAATCTATGCTTCCACATTTTCTAAGATATTCGCTCCGGGTCTTCGTGTAGGATTTTTTGTTGCTCCGCAGCAATTAGGAAAATGGATGGTAATCGTAAAACAGGGAGTGGACTTAAATACTTGCACTTATGCTCAGGCATTAGCTGCTGAATATCTGCTCGGCGGATATGTCCCCGGTCAAGTAAATAAAATTATTGAGTTATATCGCCCTAAATTAGAAGCAATGATAACGGCAGTTGAAAAATATTTCCCTGAGGGATGCGAATTTACAAAACCGGATGGCGGTATGTTCCTTTGGGTAAAGGGTCCTAAAGGTATTGATATGGAAGATATTTATAATATAACAATCGAGAAAAAAGTGGGATTCGTACCGGGTAAATTCTTCTATCCTAATCCTGCAGATGGAATTGAAACGATGAGACTTAATTTTACAAACGTTTCGGTAGAGCAGATAGATAAATCGATACGTATAATCGGTGAATCGATCAACGAGGTAATGGAGCATCAGTTGACGGTTTAGGGGACTAGGCAAGTCCTATTAGCGTTGATAAATAAAGATAATAGATAAAATAGACTGCCCGAAAAGGGCAGTTTTTTAATTTAAAGAGAAAAATTTTTTCACCTAATTTTCTCAAAATATGATTGAATATTCCGACAGTAATCGCCACATTTCAATAGTTTTTTTTTGAATAGTTTATATTTGTCATTATTAGTGATTGCGGATTTATTTAATTGTTATCTACAATAAATGGAAGCTCTTATGAGAAAATTAATTTTAGTTTTATTGTTCTTACTTAATTCACTGATTTATTCCCAAGAAATACCGGATGGAAAAATGTTCTCTTCTTTTCATATGGGTATTTTTGGCGGAATTAATTTTAATACCATTCCAACCGTGGGTTCTACATTTCAGTTTGAAGGCACTACAAATCTTTCATCTAATCTTAATTTGAAAATAGCAATAGCCTACTCTAATATGTTTAAGGAAAGTGATTATTTAATTAAGTCCTATGGTCATTCTAAAATTGATAATGTAGAAGGATATCAAGAAAAGACATATAAGATAAATAGAATTCAGTACTCATCAATTCCACTAAACTTGGGATTAGAATATACTTTCGATGGCGAGAAAATTCTACCTTATGGACTAATAGAAGCAGGATATAATTTCTTTAGTAGTGAAGAACAGATTGCAAGCGTTGGTTCAGGAAGATATTATAACACTGAGGGTGAAGTACCGGTGGAATTTCGCAATAAAGGGCCTTTTACTCAAGATGATTCAGCGTTCCTTTTTGGGATTGGAGCGGGTGTTAAATATAAAATATCTTCTTCATTAGCACTTAATATCCGCTATATCTATCGATATAACGATTCAATAATTAATACAAATCAATTTTTAGTAGGAATTAATTTTTAAGGTGGGATTTAAGATATAACAAATAATCATTAAAAAAGGCTGCCTCGATATAGGAGACAGCCGATCATTAATCTGTTTTATTGACTCATGTAGAACGAATACTCCACTTAAAATAGAATGGATTTATAACATCTTAATCTCAAATTAGATACTATTTATCTCATAAATCCGATAATCTGCATTGCCTGCTTCTGATTATATTCAATAGCGAGCTGTTTGTAATTTACCAGATCAATAATAGTACCTATAAAACAGATACCGCCTGTAAGAAGATAAAGAATACCCATACCGATTTGATCAACGAAAAAGCGCTGAAGTCCGGCAATACCAAAAAATCCCACCACGGTAAGAATAAGAATAAGCAATGGATCGCGGCGGCGCGAACGGTAGATTGTAGCAAACTGAAGTGCTTTGGAATCATCCATATCCTTTACGATATTCTGAATGAATACCTGCTCTTCATAAGTTAATTCCGGTAATATGTTTAATACGTTTGCCATAGCGGACCTCTTATATTTGTTTTAACTGCATTTTTGTTTTTAAAAATAGTTTAACTATTCTAAAAGAGATAATAATTAAGGCAGCAATTCCGAGAGGATGTGTTTTAATTGAACTAACAAAATCCAATCGGCTGCAAAATGAGATTGATCTGCCGAGACCACATCCCGGGCAGAAATCGATTCCCATTAATTTATAGAGACACAATGTCAAATGGTGCTCTTGGTATGGATTAATCGAAAAAAGATAAATCAAACCCACTAACCAAAAAACTCCTTCCCACTCTATTGCCTTAAATACTTTCCTTAGTTTATCCATTCCTGATAAATTAGACGTATAAGTATTCATTAGGTTCTATAAATTTAGTTCATTATTAATAATTAAATTATCGATAATTTATCCGATAAAAATTTTCAGCGGGATCATTTGGATTCTGTTTTGTCATTTTTTATTCCTGCCGGAATTATCGATTGATATGAATTAATAAATTCTATAATAGTTTCCGCTCCGATTACTTTCGTTACTCCGAGCCGCATCGGTTGATTTTTATCCACATATACTATTCCTTGATAAGGAATTAAAGGAGAGTAATCTGCTTCGCCGGGCTTAAATTCGGGGCGAAGAGTAAACTCAAATTCTCCCGGAACGGATTTGATCAGACCGACAAGTTCAAAATTCGGCACTCCATCGCGAATTGCTAGAACAATTCCACCGCTAAAACCTTTATTAAAAACCGCATCGACATAAAAAGTATGCCGCTCTTTATTCGGATTCGAGACAATTCCTTTAGTGAGCATTTTCTGATTAAGAGGATAGCCGAAGACATAAATAAAAGTACCCCATTCCAAATCATCCGCTTTTCCGAATGGATAACTGAAAACAGGGGGATTGAATGGTTCGGAAGTATAAGTTTTACCAAGAAGCACTAAATCCTTTGCAGAGTCTTTTGCTAAAATATCGAGTTCGCCTCCTTCAGGGAAATCGGGTATATAATTAGTTTGTTTTACTTTAAATGAAATACTTTCAATTAAATTTGTCGGTTTACCTTCAGGAGTTTGGAAATAACTGATAACGGTATCAGGGAAATCGATAATATGTGCCGTGCTCAAGACTACGACTTTATTGCTTAGCGAATAGATAACAGTAGCAGTACCCGATGCAGTTCGGTTAGAGTGAACCAAAGTCAATGCTCTTTTTGTGTAATCAATATTATCTAAGTCATATTTTGTCAGTTGGGCAGATTCATCATAAATGTAACTTGTATAAAAAGCAATACAATTAAGGAGTTTAATAGTAGTGGAAATTTTTTCTAATTGATCGGAGGAGCTTCGATAGGGGAATTCACTGTCGTACCTTCCATCTTTAAGTGCGGGATAAGCGGAATCATAAATCATAGATGAACATGATTGAAGAACAAGCATGCCGAGGATGATTGCGGCTAATAACAGTTTGCGATACATAAAAACCCAAAGAAAGTTTTCTACTACAAATCTAATTAAATAATCCGCCCAATCAAACCAGAGAAATTATTTATTCTTAGAGGCTCCGGAAATGATTTTTACCAAATAAAAATTGATAAGTAATTATTTTATAGTTCCTGCTTTTTATTTTGAGAATAATTTTATACGTTGCAGACTTACATTCCCGAAATGAGGTTTAGGAAATAATGAAAAAAACCATTATTGGTATTATAGCGGTTCCATTTCTATTTGTAATTGTATTCTTTTTTGTAGGCAGATATCTCACTTCCAAATTTATCGATAATAACGTAGCTTATATCAAGGGACTTAGCTCGGCTAAGCTTGAGCTTATTGATTCCCCTCAATTTAATGCTCTTCCCAATTCGGTTCAAAACTATCTTAAACGTTCTATCGCTGATTTTAATCGAACACCAAAAATGATTTCATTTAGAGAAAATGGATTTATTAGGACGGATGAAAAATCAAAATGGGTAAGTCTGACGGCGAATCATTTCACATCGACAGTCGAGCCGGTATTTTTCTGGGATGCAGATATCAAGATGAATTCTCTCTTTGGAGTTCGTGCTCTCGATTCTTATCAAAAAGGTAAAGGGAATTTATTGGTCAAATTATTTTCTTCTCTTAATTTATCCAATGCTACATCAGCCGAAATCGATCAAGGATCTTTTCTTCGCTATGCAATAGAAACCGTAGCTTATCCTTCGGTTTATTTAACATATAAAAATATTGAGTGGGAAGAGATCGATCAATTTACAGCGAAAATGAGAATCAGAGATCGATTTAATTCAGGGGAATTAATTTTTCATTTTACAAAAGATTATGATGTTGATAAGATTACATGCAAACGATATATGACGACTAATACAGGTGCGGAGCTTCAAGACTATACGGCAAAACTTAGCAAATATGAAATGATTGATGGGTATAGAGTGCCGACTTATCTCGAAGCAATCTGGAATCTCCCGGGAAGAGATTTAGAAGTAATCAAAATGGAACTATCAGGATTTAGATTTAAGTAGATGAGAAGATATTACCGACATTTAATCATTACATTAATCTTCGATTTACAAAAACATAATAAGCGAATCAGGAAAAAAGAAGCGAAAAATGAATAACTCAGAAATAGTAAAAGAAATATTAGAAGAATTCAGAAAGAATTTTTCGCAGAAAAATCTTGATGGAATGAGACGCTTTGGAATTAATGTAGAGAATGGTTTCGGAACTTCATCTCAATTTTTTAAAGAATTAGCAAAAAAATATAAGAAAAATCATGAGGTGGCATCACTTCTTTGGCAAACAGGAGTTCATGATGCGCGAATACTTGCAGGGTATCTTGCCGAGCCCAAAAAACTTACAATTAAGCAGATGAATGAATGGATGCAAGATTTTAATTCGTGGGATATATGCGATAGCACTTTGATGAGACTTTTTAATTATTCACCTTTGGCATATGATCTTGCCTTTAAATGGGTCAATCAGGAGGGTGAATACCAAAGGCGTGCGGGATTTGTTCTAATGGCTTCCCTCTCGGTTCATGATAAGAATAGAGAGGATAAAGATTTTATTGCGTTTTTCCCTCTGATAAAAAAATATAGCACAGATGAAAGAAATTTTGTAAAAAAAGCGGTGAATTGGTGCATAAGGCAAATTGGGAAAAGAAATTTATTGCTAAATAAAGCTGCAATTAATCTCTCCGAAGAACTGCTTACAAGCGAAAGTAAATCCGCACAATGGATTGCAAAGGGTGCACTCCGCGAACTCAAAGATAAAAAGTATCAGGATTATATTTTAAGAAGAAGTGAGAAACAAAATAAAAAGTAAAGCGTTACAGGATATGAATTGAGTTTTTAATCACGCATCTTAAGAAATAATAGAATGGATTATATCATAATTACTATTAATATCATATCTCCATCTCATAGTAACCGACAGAAGTTTTATTATTAAAAAAGTAACTTTCTTGATTATAATCAGTCTAAATTGACAGGGATTAATAATTTTTGTGTATGAGAGAAAGATTATCAGTCCAAAAAATCGCCATAAAATAAGGTGATGGATATTGTTTTACTTAATAAACAAAAGGAGAACGGTCCGTGAAAAAATTTTTATTAATTATAATTTTAATTCCCCTCATTCTTTCGGCGCAGCCGATTGACCAACAAATAAATCAATTAGTAACAAAATATTACGAAGCAGGAAAATTCAATGGTTCTGTATTAGTAGCTCAGAACGATAAAGTGATATTTAAAGGTGGATTCGGTGAGGCTAATATGGAATGGAATATACCAAATGCACCCGATACAAAGCATCGAATCGGTTCCATCACAAAACAGTTCACATCTTTTATAATTATGAAACTTGTCCAAGAAGGAAAAATAAAAGTAACGGGATATCTTTCTGATTATCTTCCTTATTACAGAAAAGATACAGGCGGAAAAATAACAATAGAGCATTTGCTCACTCACACATCAGGAATTCCGAGTTATACGGCACGCGAGGATATGAGTGATATCGGTAAGAATAATATTCCGGTAGAAGAATTTGTTAAAAAATATTGCAGTGTTGATTTATCATTCGAACCCGGTTCTCAATTTGTTTATAATAATTCAGGTTATTTTATTCTCGGTGCAATAATAGAGCAATTAACGGGTATTACTTATGAAGAGGCATTACATAAATACGTTCTTGATCCGCTTGAATTAAAAGATACAGGATATGATACATTCAAAGAAATTATTCCCAAACGTTCAACCGGATATGTAAGGACAGCACTTGGTTTTAGTCATGCTGATTATTTAGATATGTCGGTTCCTTACGCAGCAGGTTCAATGTATTCTACAGTCGAGGATTTATATAAATGGGATTTATCATTAAAAACAGAAAAACTTCTACCGGCAAAATATATGGCTGAAATATTCAAACCGAGAGTTTCGGGATTGGGAGCAAAATACGGCTATGGTTGGATGATGAAAAGAATACTTTCTCCCGATAGCAAGGATAGTGTAACTATTATAGCTCATGGGGGCGGAATTAATGGTTACAGCTCCTACAATATGCGCGTGATAGAACCCGGTTATATAATTACAATTGCAGATAACGCAACAGGCAGTGCTCAAGTGGAAATTGCGAATGTTATTCTGAATGTACTTTATGGAAAAGAGTATAAAAATCCCGCTAAAACACTAATACCTATTGTTTATAAATCTATTAATGAAGATGGTATAGATAGTGCTCTCAAATTGTTCAATGAATTAAAAAATGATAAAGATAATTTCAGTTATAACGAGCGTGAATTAAATCAATTAGGATATTTATTACTTGGAGAGAAAAAATTAGACGAATCGTTGAAAATCTTTGAACTTAATACGATACTTTTTCCTAAATCTTCAAACGTATGGGATAGTTATGGCGAAGCCGCATTGGAAAAAGGTGATATGGAAAATGCAATCACATATTTTAAAAAATCAATCGAGCTAGACCCGCAAAATAGCCCAAGCTACACTCATTTGAAAAAATTAGGTGTAGAGATTGAAAAGAAAAATGATTTAGTGCTTCCGGTAGAAAAATTGAAAGAATATGAAGGGAAATATCAGATAGCACCTAATTTTATTCTTACGGTTTTTGTCGAAGGAGATAAGCTTTATACTCAAGCTACCGGTCAGCCGAAGTTTGAAATCTATTGCTCGGATATCGATAAATTTTACTTAAAGGTAGTTGATGCTAAATTAGAATTTAACCGAGATGCAGAGGGAATAGTAAATTCATTAACTTTATATCAGAGCGGACAGGTAATTCCTTGTAAAAAAATCGAATAAACTCTATATACTTTAAAACCTTTCGGAGGAGTGATACGTCTTAATGGTAATCTGAATTTTTAATTATTATTAAGGTGTATCATGTCCCCCAAAATCAAATCTATAACCACATTTTCACTTACGATATTAATATTATTATCAACGACAGGATTTATTATGTTAAATGGAGGCGGCTCGGGTTTCGATACGAGTCAAATAAACAGATCAGTAAAACCGCAGGACAATTTTTATGAATTTGCAGTAGGAAATTGGCTAAAAAATAACAAAATACCGGACGAATATAGCCGCTGGGGATCATTTGAGAATTTAGCCGAGATGACAAATGAACAGATAAAAGAGATTCTTTTAATGGCATCTGCCAAGCAGGATTGGGAAATCGGTTCAGCTAATCAAAAAATTGGGGATTTTTATGCCACCGGTATCGATTCAGCGCAGATTGAAAAATTAGGAATCAAGCCACTCCTACCTGAATTAAATGATATAGACAAAATAAAAACCAAAACCGATTTAATTAAGATGATCGGTTATTTACATTCACGCGGAATTAGCGTTCCATTCGGATTTTATGCAACAATCGATTCCAAAAAAAGCAATATGAATGTAGCTGAATTAAGTCAAGGAGGAGTAAGCCTTCCTGATGTGGAATATTACACAAAAGACGATGCGCGCTCGAAAGAAATTAGAGAAAACTATTTAGTTTATGTGAAAAGTATGTTAGAATTATCAGGCAGTCCCGCAGATGTTGCTGAGGTAAATGCTAATAAAATTATGGAATTAGAAACAAGATTAGCAATATCATCTTTTACACGATTAGAGAATCGCGACCCTGAAAAGACATATAATAAAATGGGGGTCGAACAGTTAAGTAAAATGACCGGCTCATTCGAATGGGATTTATTTTTCAAAACAATCGATATCAAAAATCCGGGTGTAGTGGTAGTAGAACAGCCGAGATTCTTCGAAGGACTTTCCGGAATGTTTAATGATGTTTCTATCAATGATTGGAAAGTTTATCTAAAATGGCATCTTTTAAATGGAGCGGCAAATTATCTTAGCAGCGATTTTGTAAATAAACGTTTCGATTTTTATGGTAAATTTTTGACCGGCGCAAAAGTATTGCAGCCAAGATGGAAAAGAGTATTGCAGGTTACAGATCGCTTTATCGGCGAATTGGTTGGCGAAAGCTATACCGATAAATATTTCCCGGCAGAATCAAAAGCTAAAGCAAAACAGATAGTAGATAATTTATTAGTTTCTATGGGCGAAAGAATTAATGGACTTGAATGGATGAGTCCTGAAACTAAGGCAATGGCACTAAAGAAATTAAGCACTTTCAAAGTAAAAATCGGATATCCTGATAAATGGAGAGATTATTCATCGCTTGAAATTAAACGCGATACTTATTTGAAGAATGTTATACGTGCTGCGCAGTGGGCAAAGAAGGATAATTTGGCAAAAATAAATACACCGGTGGATGAAACAGAATGGGGCATGAATCCACAGACCGTAAATGCTTATTATTCACCTAATAGAAATGAGATAGTATTCCCGGCTGCCATATTGCAGCATCCATTCTTCGATACTAATTCTGACGATGCAATTAATTATGGCGGAATGGGAGCAGTTATAGGTCATGAAATCACTCATGGATTTGATGATCAAGGAAGAAAATATGACGCCGATGGAAACATAAAAGAATGGTGGACTAAAGAAGACGGTGAAAAATTCCAAGAGAGAGCCGATAAATTGACTGCTCAATATGACGGATATAATGCAATTGAAAACTTCAATGTTGACGGCAAATTAACTATCGGCGAAAATATTGCTGATTTGGGCGGACTTACTGTTTCCTATAATGCATTCAAAAAAACCGAACAATATAAAAAAGGTGAAATGATCGATGGATTTACTCCTTCGCAAAGATTCTTTTTATCATGGGCACAAGTTTGGAAGAATAATATCCGTGACGAAAATTTAAAATTAAGATTAAAAACAGACGTACACTCACCAGGCAAATACCGTGTATTAGGACCTCTTGCCAATATGCCTGAATTTTTTGAAGCATTCAGCGTTAAAGAAGGTGATGCAATGAGAAACAACGGTGATAAGCTCGTGAAGATCTGGTAAATAAAAAATTATATATAAATTAATAAATTGCTTATTTTTTATAAAACAAAAACGGGAGTCTAATGCACGCATTAGAAATAAGAAATCTATCTAAAACGTTCGGCTCGTTAAAAGCTGTGGATAATGCCTCATTCACAGTGCCCGAAGGAAGCATCTTCGGTCTGATCGGGCGTAATGGTGCGGGGAAAACCACCACCATTAGAATGATGATGAATATTTATCTGCCTGATAGCGGAGAAGTAATTTTACGCGGGACTAAAGTAGGTCAGGAATTTAAAGATAAAGTCGGCTACTTGCCCGAAGAGCGAGGTCTTTATAAAAAAATGAAAGTTCTTGAGACGCTTCTTTATTTTGCCGAACTCAAAGGAAAGAGCGGTAAAGAAATTGAAAAGAAAGCACTTCAATACCTTAAGAGATTTGATCTTCTCGATAGAAAATTGGCAAAAGTAGAAGACCTGTCAAAGGGCAATCAACAGAAGATTCAATTTATTGCAACGGTATTGCATGATCCTGATTTTATTATACTTGATGAACCCTTTTCGGGATTGGACCCTATTAATACAAATCTTCTAAAAGAGATAATACTTGAGATGAAGCAGCGGGGTAAAGTAATTATCTTCTCAACTCACTTAATGGATTTTGCCGAAAAGATGTGCGATCATATTGCAATGATTGATAAGGGGCAAATTATTGTTAATGGATCGCTTGCTGAATTAAAACAAAAATATTCGCAGAAAAATGTTAGTCTTAATTACGAGGGAGATATTAGTTTCCTTAAAGGGCATCCGATAGTAGAGAAGATGGAAGATTTCGGAAACTCACTAGGTATCAGAGTAAATCATCCTTCTCAAACTCAGGAGCTATTAAAACTTCTTGTTGATCACAATATACTTGTAAAGAAATTCAATGCAAACGATATTTCATTGCATGAAATATTTATCGAATTAGCAGGAAAGGAAACCGAAGCAGTAAAGGAGGTGCATAATGCTTAATTACAGAACCTTAGCAGTCATAAAAAGAGAACTTCGCGAAAAGCTTATGTCGAAATCTTTTATTATTTCAACAATACTCCTGCCGCTGTTTATGTTTGGTATTCTTGGATTCCAAACCCTTCTATTTAGTTATGAAGGTGGTAATAAAGTTGTATTGCAGATGATTACCGAATCACCCGATTTAACTGCAAAATTAGAAACTGAATTATCGAATATAGAATCGGTCAAAGAGGGTAGTTATGTAATGAGTTACTATACGATGACAAAGCCTGAATTTGATAAATATCTAAAAGAGAAAAAAGAAAGTATAGTAAAAGAAGAGGTAAGCGGACTGATATTCGTTTCTGAAGCGGCAATGACCGATAAGAAGATTCAATATTATTCCAAAACCCCGAAGGATATTTCTTTATCAGATAAACTAAGCGGACCGATTAATAAGGTACTTATAGATAATTATTTCACGAGTAAGAATTTATCTCCTGCTGATTTAGATTTTGCAAGAACGGGAGTGGATTTCACATCTTTCAAGGTAACAGAGAATGAAAAGATTGAAGAAGAAGGTTATGGTAATCTGATCCTTTCATATCTATTTTCCTTCATACTATATATTTCTCTATTGATGATGGGGCAGATGATAATGCAATCCGTTCTCGAAGAGAAGAATAATAGAATAGTGGAAGTGCTCCTTTCATCAGTACATCCGAATGAATTAATGACGGGAAAGGTGCTCGGAATGGGTATAACGGGCGGTATTCAAATGGCGATCTGGCTTACTCCTGTGATATTAGTAATTTCCACTTCATGGTTTATGCTGCCTCCTGAATTCGTATTCTCTATCACACTTCTTCAGGTTGGATATTTATTAGTTAATTACGTTGTGGGACTGATTACATTCTTAGGTTTATTCGCAACAGTCGGAGCAATATTCGATAATGCACAGGAAGCACAATCGGGAATGTGGCCTCTAATGATGTTGATAATAATTCCATTTTTTATTGCTATGTCAATGGTAAGAAATCCAAATAATACAATTGCCGAGATAGCGTCCATTGCTCCGTTTGCATCGATAATAGTAATGCCTGCAAAGCTTGCAATAGTGGATGTTCCAATTTGGCAATTAATCGGATCGTTTGTAATTAATGTAGCAACTATATTTGCAATCTTTCCGATTGCAGGTAAGATTTATAGAGTCGGTATATTAAGAACAGGTAAAAAACCAAAATGGTCTGAAATTTTCGCTTGGCTTAAATATAAGTATTAGTAGTAATTGAATTAAAATTAAGAAACCGTCTCAAAGATTATTTGGGACGGTTTTTTTTATATTACGTTCTATAAGAGAAAGATTTTTATAAAGGTGTAAGATGGAAAATGAAAAATTAATATTTCCTTTAACCGAAAGAATAATGAAGGATTTGCAGACCTCGGAATTTAATCTCCCAATTCATGCTAATCTCGAAATGGTCAAGGAACAGCTTATTAATAAGATTCGTGAAATGATGGTGAGCGATTTCGATCGTTTTATGAATAATCTTTATCGAATGGATATCAGCGAAGGGAAGGTAATCGATGTAATGAATTCTAAAGATAAGCATTTAGTTCCATCATTTCTTGCCGATTTGATAATCGAGAGACAAATGCAACGAGTAAAAACCCGCCTCCTCTATAAAGAGGGGAAGTTGTAAAATAAGCTTTATTTGGTATATTCGTTCAAGTTATCTCGTAAAAATACTCTGCAATTTCATTCACCAATAGTCCAAATATTATGCTGTTGTGAAAGAAAGACCATCAAAAGGATTTATGATTATTTCATTACACGCATGGCGTTGAGGATTGCGATTATTGCTACTCCCATATCACCGAAGACGGCTTCCCACATTGTTGCAACTCCTAAAACACCAAGAACGATAAAGAATGCTTTTATTCCCATAGCGAATCCGATATTCTGCCAAACTATTTTTCTTGTCCGCTTAGCTATCTCTATTGCAGTTACAATTTTTTCTGGTGAATCAGTCATTAAAACTATATCGGCGGTTTCCACGGCAGCATCCGAGCCGAGTGCACCCATTGCAATCCCTATATCGGCACGTGCTAATACCGGTGCATCATTTATTCCATCTCCAACAAAAGCGACTTTATCGCCTTTCTCCGATTCAGCAATAATTTTTTCGATATGATTTACTTTATCCTCAGGGAGCAATTCATAGTAGTATTCGGATATAGATAATTTATTTGCGAATGTTTCAGCTGCGGTTTTATTGTCTCCGGTAAGCATGATAGAATTAATACCCATATCATCCAACGATTTAATCGTTCCTTCAGCTCCCGATTTTAACGCATCAGAAATAATTATATATCCGGCATAAACAGAATCGACTGCTACATGTATTACTGTTCCTTCAACATCACATCTGTCATGCTCAATGTTTTCTAAATGAAGAAGACGATCATTGCCAACGAGAATTTCCCTTCCGTTTACGCTTGCAATAATTCCTTTACCGCTTAATTCTTTATGATCCGTAATTAAAGAGGAATCAATAGTATCTTTATAGGCTTCAAGAACTGATTTAGCAATGGGGTGATTAGAGTTTGATTCTGCATAAGCGGCATATCGTAAAATTTCATCTTTATCAAATCCATTTTCTACAATGATTTCCGAAACCTTAAATTCACCTTTAGTAAGAGTGCCGGTCTTATCGAATACAACTGTTTTCACTTTTGTCAAAGCATCTAGGAAGTTAGAACCCTTTACTAAAATTCCTTTTTTAGAAGCACCTCCGATTCCTCCGAAATAACCAAGAGGAATACTTATTACTAAAGCGCAAGGGCATGAAATAACTAATACAACAAGCGCCCGATATATCCAATCTGAAAATGATTCGCTTGGGAAAATTAGTGGGGGAGCAACCGCCAGTAGCAATGCACCAAAAACCACAACGGGAGTATAGTATTTCGCAAAGGAAGTGATAAACTTTTCGGTTTCTGCTTTTTTTGAAGATGCATTTTCTACGAGATCGAGTATTTTCGAAATTGAAGATTCATTAAATGCTTTTGTAACTTTTATAGTAAGCAATCCCGCTTGATTAAGCATTCCGGCTAACGCAGTATCATCTGTTTTTATTTTTTGCGGAACGCTTTCACCTGTTAATGCAGATGTATCCACGAATGATTCACCCGAAATCACTATTCCATCTAGAGGAATTTTTTCGCCGACTTTTACTAAAATGAAATCTCCGATATTTACTTCTTCGGGAGATACAGTTTTAGTTTCTCCATTAATTTTAAGATTTGCATAATCGGGACGAATTTCTAAAAGCGATTTTATTGAACGGCGCGAGCGATTGAGCGAGATATCCTGAAATAATTCACCAACCACATAAAAAAGCATAACGGCAACTGCTTCGGGAATTTCATGTATCGCAAATGCCCCGATGGTAGCAATGGTCATTAAGAAGTTTTCGTTGAAGACCTGCCCTTTAATAATATTTTTGAACGCACTTTTTATTACATCCCAGCCGCTTAAAAGATAGGCGATAAAGAAAACGAAATATTCTGCGATATGATATTTGGTGTTATGGAGTTCTTCTTCAAACAATAATCCGAACATTAAAAAAAGTAGAGTTAAAATTATTTTTATTAATGCAGTACGGTTCTCATTCCAAAGTGATACGATATTATGTTTTTGAGGAGGGGCATAATTAGTTTCATAGTCTTCGAGTTCTACATCAGGCTCCAGGTCTTTTATTTTTCGTTTGACTGAATCGAGATCATCTGTTTCTATTTCTAAAGAAGAGTTTACAAAATTCACGGTAACGAATTTCACATCATCCATTTTAGAAAGACCGTCTTCGATTTTTGAAGCACACGAAGCACAATCCATATTTTTCAGCTTATATTTTTTCATACTGATGCTTTCATTAAAATTAAAAACGCGTATAAGAATAAATAATAAATATCCATCCGAGAAAAAAAAGTTACAAATCAATTTAACTTATTATAAATTTTCCCACTGTTTGGTTTCGGCGATTTTATCATCGGGTCCGAATAAAACTAATATATCATCACTCTCAATTTTATAATTCGGATCAGCTATAATTAATTTATCACCAGATTCACTCATATATCCGTGTCGAGGTTTCTTGATAAGCAAAACTTCGAGTCCGTATCGATTGCGAAGACGCAATAAAGACAATGATTTCCCAATAAAATCACGTCTGGGAACAATCTCGATAATGGAATATCCATCGGCAACTTTGGATTGAATTCCCGCACCGATTGTTTTCAATTCTTTTGCGAATCCATCGGCAAGATTATGTTTGAGGTTCTCTTTATTCAGCATACTAATTACGTCTTTACGCCAAACCGAACCGATCACCACATCGGGATTATTCAAAGAAAATACAGGCAATTCATCTACATCACGATTTTCAAAAACTTTCATTACATGATCTAAATCATCGGAATCAAATATTTTTACGATATTGGTTTGAGCGATATCCCTTACTACAAGCACACTTTGGATATGTTCATATTCAGAAATAATCGGTCGTAATTCGGTTTCAGTAATATATCCTGTAATTTTATTTTCTTTATTATAAAGATAGAAGATGCTATGAGGCACTTCCGAGAGTTTATTTACCAATGCCGCAATTTTTGTTTCTTCGGGAATTAAATTAATCTCCTTCCTTAATATCTCCTCAGTAAAAATAGATTTCAGGACGTTGACCGATCTTTTTTCGGATAAACGATATCCTTGACGGGTTAGAGAAAGAAGATGAATGGAATTTTTTAGAGTGATTTGAACAAACATAGTGCTTGAGACAACTGCAAGCATTAATGGCAATATATAAGAATAATCTTTAGTCATTTCAAAGATTATTAAGATAGCAGAAATAGGGATAGAATTAATACCGCCGAGCATCGCACCCATTCCCACGAGTAAGAAAGCGGTAGGATCAAGATTCAACCCGAAAAAATAGTTCATTACAAAAGCGTATAGATAACCGAGGCATGCGCCCATAAATAATGCGGGAGCAAATATTCCGCCATAGCCGCCGCTATTTAGAACCAAAGGTACAAGCAAAAATTTCATAGCGAATAAAATTAATACTCCACTCCAAAGATATTTATTTTGGAGCATATGATTAATCGCTTTATATCCGATACCGAATATATCAGAATAAAAATATCCTGCCGCTCCAACGAGCAAACCTGCCATTACCATAACGCTCCATTGAGGTAATCGAGTAAGTAGATGTTTTTTAATAAAGTCATCTGACAGGTTAGAATATTTTACAAACAAGAAAGAAACTGCACCAATGAAAATACCGAGAAGTGCATAATGAAAAATTGTATCAAAACTGCCAATCGAAGGAGTATTGAAAATAAATACCGATTCATTACCAAGGAATGTACGCGAAATCGTACTTGCGGTAACGGATGATAAAATCAAGGCAGAGAATGTTGCTGTCTCAAATTCGTTTAATAAAACAATCTCCAAAGCAAAGAAGATTCCGCCAAGCGGTGTATTGAATATTGCGGCAATGGCGGCTCCGGCGCCTGCTGCGGTGTACATTCTTTTTCTTTGATCGGAAATATTAAGTAAAGAAGATAACTTACTTGCTACACCGCCTCCGAGCTGCGCTGCTGGTCCCTCGGGTCCCACCGTCCCGCCGCTCCCGATACAAATTACCGGGGCAATAAAATGGAAAATAGTATTTCTAAAAGGGATATTGCCTTTCTTTGAAGCAACTGATTTTATGACTTCTGAAACGCCTCTTTTAGAAGCAATATCTGGCATCGAGCGAATCATCATACTTTGAATAAACATTCCTATTGCGGGAATAGTGATTACCGCAAATGCTCCGAGGAAATATAATCCGCTGGCTGTTTGCCCGAAAAATACTTCATTAAAAAATTCGATAGAATTATGAAACAATACAGCTGCGAAACCGACTGCTGCACCTATTAATATCGAGTAGATTGTAAATACAGAATAATCAGGTAAATGAATTTTTGAAATAGTTCTTTGAATAAACAGTTTAGTTTTTTTGTAATAGCTTGGCATAATTAATCTTTTTTGATCACCATTATCGTGGCATCATCTTCCCATTTTCTTTTGAGACCGAAAGAGAATGCATTTAAAAATAGTTTATCCAAAATTACTTCAGGTGTTTGATCTTTATTTTCAATAACAGTTTTTTTTATTCCTTCAATTCCGAAATCTTCACCCGTGAAAGGGTTTTTTCTTTCAAAAATTCCATCAGTATAAAGAACAAGTATATCTCCCGATTTCATATTAGCGAAACTTCTTGAGAGTTGAATTTCGGGAAGTGCCCCGAAAATTAATCCCGTGGATTCTAATTCAGATACCTTTCCACGTGCCGAAAATAAAAGTGGCGATGGATGTCCCGCATTTACGTAAAAAATATTTCCGTTCTTTTCGATCTCTGCATAGAATAGGGAGATGAAACTAGTAGAATAAACACTTCTATAAATTACTTTATTCAGCTTCTCAAAGGTATAAACCATTTCCATATGTTTTTCGAGACCCATACGAAGACCTGTAACTACATCACGCACAAGCAGTGCCGCGGGGAGACCATGACCGCTTGCATCCCCGATACAAACACCGAGCATTTCATCATCGAAATCAAAATAATCAAATAGATCACCGCCGACAATTTCTGCCGGGATAGAACGTCCGAATAATTTAAAGCCCGTTACTTCGGGAGCCGCCCCGGGCAGTAAACTTTGTTGAATATGCGCAGCCTGTTCCATTTCCGATTTTACAGATTCTGAATATAGACGATAATTGAGATAGGTTCTCACGGCATTAAGGCAAAACTCTACTTCTTCGCGGAGCCATCCGCTTTTTAATTCAAATACGCATAGCCATCTTGATTCAGGGCTTCGCACTGTAATTGCAGCAGGTATTTTATATTCTGACTGTGAATAGATTTTATTATCAATTGTAAAATCGGGATTATCGAAGATGTAAGTCTTAGATGCAAGCAGTGCACCAATTGCTTCAGAATCAGCTCTAATTGTTTTTGTCATCCCTTCATCATTCGTTGAAGGATACACCAATAGATACTCTCCTTCGGCAGCTTCATATACTCTTCCATTGCCGATTCTTAAATCGTCTCCAAATGTATTTTCGAGTTCTTGAACTATTTTAAAAACATAATCTTGAGATGATTTTTCTAAACTTATTTTGCTAAGCAACGAATCCAACTTCCTATAAAAAATTTTTGGTTCAATCATACTTTATCTTCGTGGAAATTAATAAATGTTGAGGGCACTTCACTCTTAAAATGATAGACTTGGTCTAAATGGAATTCTAATTCTGAGGCATGTAGATAGAGCCGCTTATATTTACATTGCAAATTATCATCTCCATACATTCTATCTCCTGCTACGGGATGACCAATAGAATATAGGTGAACACGTAACTGATGCCGCCTTCCGGTTGTAGGAGTTAATTCAACTAAAGTGTGATTATGGAAACATTTTTTTACTTCGTAATTAGTAATAGATCTTTTGCCGCTATTGCCATTTGTAACTCCCATTCTGCCCGAGCCAAATTCTTTAATGCTTTTGGCTATTATTCCGGTATTGTTTTTTACTAATCCCGTTACAACGGCGGAGTAACGTTTTTTAATTTCTCTTGTTTCAAAAAGTTTACAGAGATCTTTATGCGCTCTTTCATTTTTTGCAAAGAGGATTATTCCGCTTACATCTTTATCAAGTCTATGAACTATAAATAATTTTGATTTATATTCATCGCACAAAAGGGAATAAAGATTTGGGAGTGATAAATCGTTTTCGGGAATTGAAGATATTCCTGCATCTTTTTCTGCAACAATAAAATCACTATTCTCAGATATTATAAAATATGGTTGTTTTGTTTTCATTTAATTTGTTTTGGAAATTTCTTTAAATACATTAATTAGACCGCGTGATTTATTGAGTACTAATCCGGAAGTAATAACTCCGCTCATCATCGCGCCTGCGATACCAAGACTCATAGAATCCGCACCTGAAAGATACAAATTCTTTACGGGAGTAATTGGACTAATCCAATTTACTTTATATCTTTTTGGAATTGCAGGAATGCCGTAAATTGTTCCGCCCGGATTACCTGTAAAGTGTTCCGTGCTTAATGGAGTTGATACTTCCTTATAATCTATTATTTTTTTGAATCCCTTAAAATGACTCTCCACAAAATCTATAGCATTATTACAAATCATCTCTTTTATTTTCTGATACTCTTCATCCCTCTCTTTCCACTTTTGATCTGCCCATTTACTGAATATAATATAATCAGCGAATAAGATTAATTCGGCAGTATGTCCCTCGGCTTTAGGATCTTTAATGGAAGGGAAAGATAAATAGACCATCGAAATATTTCCATTAATTACATCATTTCTTTCGTTCCAGATTTTTTCATGATCGTAAGAATTAAAAAGCCAATAGTTTTCGCCTGCAAAACCTAATGTCTTAGGATTTTCCTTTAGACCGAGATAAATATTAATGTGTCCGGAACCTTTGGGGAAATTATTAATTTCATCTTTATAATTATCTGTATATCCGTTTGGAATTAATTTATTATAAGTTATGGCGGCTCCGGTGGTAGAGATTATTTTATCGGCGAAATATTCTTTTTGTTCAATGCCGGTTTCTGTTTTTTCGTTTGCTCTTACTCCGATTGCTTTTTTATCTTTTATAATAATTTCTTGAACAGTCGCTTTGGTTTTTATTACACCCTCGCTGATTTGAATAATTGGCGAGATAGAGTCGGCAATTACTTTTGATCCGCCGGCAGGATAATAACCCCCATTGATATAGTGATTTACAATCATAGCATGAGTAACAAATGCTGCTTGAGAAGGAGGAAGCCCATAATCACCCCATTGAGATGCGAGAACTGCTCTGAGCTTTTCATCTCTAATATTATTATTTAGATATTCTCCAAGAGTGGAAAGAGCATTTCTTTTACCCGGAAATTTGATGAATGAAAAAAGCGTTCTAAGAAAAACCGGTAACGTCTGTAAAAAACCGTATCTCGCAAGCCATCCGCCGGCTCTTTTAATATCATTAAAATATTTTATTATCGCATTTCTTTCTTCGGGGAAAGCGGTTATTAAGTCGTCTCTTAGATTCGCTAATCCTTTGCGAGTCTTGAAAATAAATCCGGGATAAACAAACACATCATAAATTTCGGGCATTTCATGCCAACGAATTGAATCTTCAGAAATATAATTAAATGTTTTTCTTAAAAATGATCCTTGCATCATATCCCCGACATAATGTAAACCCACATCCCATTGATAATTGGAAGAATTACCTTTTCTTTTGAAAATATGCGTAAAACCGCCGATTTTGGAATGTTTTTCGAGGATTAGGACTCTTTTTTTGCCAAATTTAGAGAGAATTGTACCTGCGGTAAGGGAACTAATTCCCGAACCGATAATAATTACGTCAAAATTATTTTCCATAAAGCACCCTTCAAAATATTTGATTCTTTCTTAAAAAAGTCTAAATTCGTATCTTTATCAAAAATTATTCCAAGAATATGCAACCAGACTTTTACCAAGCAGACAATGTAATATTAAATAGCGAAATAGCAAGTGTCAAATTTACATGTGATTTGACAAAATGTAAAGGAGCATGCTGTACCATGGAGAGCAAATATGGTGCACCTTTAACAAAAGAAGAAGTTGAAGCTATTGCTAAAAATTATCATATTATAAAGGATTTTATTCCCGAGATACATCAAACCGAAATAGAGAAGCACGGCTTTTGGATGGAAATAGATGGTGAATTAATGACAAGAAGTCTAAATGACAGGGAATGCCTTTTTGTATATTATGACGGTGATATAGCTAAATGCGGCATCGAAAAAGCATACCGAGCAGGATTGACCGATTTTCTTAAACCAATTTCATGTCATCTATTCCCGATTAGAATTAGTCATTTTGGTGGACCGGTATTAAGATATGAGAAATACCGCGATTGCGAGCCGGCACTAGAAAACGGTCAAAAGACACAAATTTCCGTACTCGATTTTTGCAAAGAATCGCTTGAAAGGCAATTCGGATCTAAATGGTTTCAAAAAATTAAAAGTTTAATCAGGTAATCAATTATGCTATCATTACAACAACGTCTCTCATTACAGCAGAAGCTTTCTCCGCAACAGATTCAATATCAGAAGCTGCTGCAATTGAATACTATTGCGCTCGAGCAGAGGATTAAGACCGAGCTCGAACTCAATCCTATTCTCGAAGAAACTCTTATGGACGATTATGAATTAGAACAAGAACAGATGGAAGATAATCCCGATACGGGAGATGAAGCAGTAGTGGAAGAAGACTTAAAAAATAGCGATGATGAATTTGACGTAGAAGATTTTATGAATGATTCTGATATTGATTCCGAATTAAGCTATGAAAAACTAAATAAGAGCAATGATGAAGAAAAAACATTTCCGGTAGCTCCCCAAAAAAGAAGTTTAAGGGAGAATTTAATTGAACAGCTTCACATGCTCGAACTCGATGAAGACGAAATATTCCTCGGCGAAAATATTATTAATAGCTTAAATAAAGATGGATATTTCAAAGACGATTTAGAGCGTATTGTAAATGATCTTCGACTTTTTGAAGATATAGAGATTAGTAAAGAAAAAGCGGAAAAAGTTTTAGAGGAGATTCAGAAATTAGATCCTGTTGGTATCGGTACAAGGGATTTGCGTGAATGCTTATTGGTTCAAATACGCCACGGCTCCTATGACCCCTATTATTCATATATCGCAGATAAGATTTTATCGGAACATTTTGGCGATTTCAAGAATAAGAGATATGATAATATTCAGAAGGCACTCGATTTATCAAAAGAAACTCTGAAGAGTGCAATTGACTTAATATTAAAACTCAATCCGAAACCGGGAGAAGGGAATATAGATTCGGAAGAGATGAATCAGATTTCGCCCGATTTTATTGTAGAAAAGCAGGATGATAATTTTATCGTTACACTGAATGATAGAAGCGTTCCTTCGGTTACGATTAGCAAGGCATATCTTGAGATGCTAGATACGAATAAGAGGAAGAGAAAAATCTCGGAACGCGAAAGAGAGACTCATAAATTTTTGCGTGAAAAATTTGAATCGGCAAAAGGTTTTATTGCCTCCCTTTATCAAAGAAGGCAGACTCTTATGAAGATTATGAGATCGATACTCGAGCGTCAGTTTGAATTCTTTGAAGATGGACCTAAGTTCCTTCATCCGATGATATATAAGGATATAGCAGACGAAATAGGAATGGATATATCAACAATTAGCCGTGTAGTTAATGGCAAATACGTCCAAAGCCCGCAAGGTATTCATGAATTGAAATATTTTTTCAGCGAAGGACTTTCGACAGATTCGGGTGAAGATATATCGAACAAACATATAAAAGAATTAATTAAGGAGATTTGCGAGAGCGAACCTAAAAAGAATCCGCATAGTGATGATAAAATAGCATCGATGCTAAAAGGAAAAGGAATACATATTGCACGCCGTACGGTAGCAAAATACCGCGAACAATTAAAAATCCCTGTCGCTCGATTAAGAAAGGAGCTATGACCTATATAATTGATATTGTAATAATTGTTTTTCTATTTGCCTTATTTGGAGTATCGCACACGATACTTGCTTCGAGTAGCATAAAAAAAAGAATTATTGAAAATGCCGGAAATAAAATTGCATTCTATCGGTTGTTTTATAATATCATATCAGTAATTATCTTCCTTGCGATATATGAGATTGCTCCCAAGCCCGGATTGATTATTTATGATCTCCCTTATCCGTATGATTTAGTAACTATTGGATTGCAGGTAGTATTTATCGGTCTATTAATCTGGACTGTCCGATACATTGATGGAAAAGAGTTTCTTGGTATTTCACAGATTGTTCGATATTACAAGGGCACTTATGACACAAAGGAATTAGACGAGAAACAATCATTAGTAATAAAAGGACCTTTTAAGTTTGTCAGGCATCCGATCTATCTATCCTCATTCCTGTTTTTATTAGTACGTCCGACAATGGATTTATTCTACTTAATCTCTTTAATTTGCATACTGGCTTATTTCATAATTGGCAGCTATTACGAAGAAAAGAAATTGATAGAACGCTTTGGAGATGATTATATAGAATATCAAAATAAGGTGCCAAGAATTTTTCCAATTAAATTTTAGAATAGAGGTTAAGAAATTGAAAATCAGATCAACAACAATAGTAGGTGTATTACATAATGGAGTGGCAGCACTTGGTGGAGACGGTCAAGTATCTCTCGGTAATACGGTGATGAAACATAATTCAAAAAAAATAAGAGTTCTTCTTAATGGTAAAGTAGTATGCGGATTTGCAGGTTCCACTGCCGATGCGTTTACACTTTTAAATCGTTTTGAGGAGAAG
>Ga0209643_1001248_pt1 | contig 25905 bp, 24 predicted proteins | sample AutmiccBRH37_all_FD_187383 | JGI IMG/M metagenome (GOLD analysis project Ga0209643, IMG submission 187383) | Deep subsurface microbial communities from Mt. Terri, Switzerland - Autotrophic microbial communities BRH/37_all (SPAdes) (version 2) | ecosystem: Environmental > Aquatic > Deep... | reverse complement strand
GTGAACTTCAATATCTGGTCGGCAGGCCTCGGACGGAGATCCCGGTGCCTGTGGACGTGGTCAATCGTCGCGTGACCTGCACCACCTGCCCTGTGACCGAGGAATTCTCGGCCTACAGGCTGAACATCTTCTACAATGCCGATAGCGGCGTCATCGAACAGGTCCGCTGCGGCTGAGCGGCGACCGACAAGGAGAGACGACCATGAAGACCGCATTCATCCTGACGTCCCTGATGGCCGCCGGCCTGGCGCTGTCGGCCTGCGCCCCGACGGAGACGCCCGGCACGGGCCCGATGCCGGGCGGCGACGCCGCCTTCAAGGCCTGCAAGGTCGAGGATTACCAGAGCTATGTCGGCCGCAACCGCTCGACTATCCCGACCGCGCCGGAGGGACAGAGCTTCCGCGTCTTGTGCACCACCTGCGCCGCGACGATGGACTATCGCGAGAACCGGGTGAACTTCGTCTATGACGAGGCGACCGGCGTGATCCAGCAGGTCAAGTGCGGCTGAGGCTCAACGTCCGACCGTGTCGCCGGGCCATAACGGCTGGCTGAACCGTTTCGCCAGATAGTCCATCAGGGCCGTGACCCGCGCGGGGCGCGGTCCGCTGTTGGGCGCGACCAGATGCAGGGCGATGGGCGGCAGGCGCCAGTCGGTCATCACCGTCTCCAGCTTCCCCTCGGCGACGTCCTTCCAGTAGATGAAGTCCGGCTGGGGAAAGACGCCCAGGCCGGCGCACAGCGAAGCAGTCAGGGCGTCGGAGTTGTTGGCGCGCAGGGGTCCGCGCGGCCGCACCACCACCTCCTCGCCTGCATCGTTGACGAACCGCCAGGCGTCGGGCGTCGGCATATAGGCGTAGCTGAGGCAGGCGTGTCGCTCCAGGTCGTCCGGGTGGGTGGGACGGCCTCGCTGGGCCAGGTAGTCGGGCGAGGCGACCAGGAACCGTTCGACCGTGCGCAGGCGACGCGCGGTCAGGGAGGAGTCGGGCAGGGCGGCGATGCGTAGGGCGCAGTCGAACCCGCCCCCCACCAGATCGATGACCTCGTCCGACAGGTGCAGGTCGATCGACACGTCGGGGTGCCGCGCCAGGAACTCGGGCAGGGCGGGGGCCACATAGGCCATGCCGAAGGACATGGGGGCGGCCAGCCGCACCAGACCGCGCGGCGTCACCGACATGTCCAGGGCTTCGGACACCGCCCCTTCGGCCTCGGCTAGCATCTGGCCTGCGCGGGCCGCCAGGGTGCGGCCGGCGTCGGTCAGGGCGAACCGGCGCGAGGTTCGGTGGAGCAGGGTGGTCTTCAACTGCTGTTCCAGCCGGGTCACGGCCTTGGACACGGTCGCCTTCGACAGGCCGAGCCCATCGGCGGCGGCGGAAAAGGACTGGTTCTCCGCGACCTTGGCGAAGATGGCCATGGCCTCGAGGTCGGGCAAACGCGTCATGGCGATCTCTGCAGTCTGGAAACGATGAGTTTCAGGTGTTTCTATTTCTGTTCGGTCGCCGATCTCTATCTTGGCGTCAAGCAAATGACGCCGGGACGGCCCGGCTAGAGGATAGACCGATGATCGAGCGCAGACCGTTCGAATCGCTGGGCGGGGACAACCACGGTTGGTTGAACGCCAAGCATCACTTCTCCTTCGCCAACTATTATGATCCCAAGCGGATGAGCTGGGGCAATCTGCGGGTCTGGAACGACGACGAGATCGCCGCCGGTACCGGCTTCCCACCGCATCCGCACTCGGACATGGAAATCATCACCTATGTCCGCGACGGGGCCATCACCCACGAAGACAGCCTGGGCAACAAGGGCCGCACCGTGGCCGGCGACGTCCAGGTGATGAGCGCGGGCACCGGCATCCGCCATGCCGAATACAACGCCGAGCCGGACCTGACCCGGATCTTCCAGATCTGGATCGAGCCGACCAAGCGCGGCGAGGCGCCCAGCTGGGGCTCCAAGCCCTTCCCCAAGGGCGAGCGTTCGGGCCAGTTCGTGGTCCTGGCCTCGGGCTTCGACGGTGATGAGGACGCCTTGCCGATCCGCACCGATGCGCGGATCGTGGCGGCGACGCTGAACGCCGGCGAAAGCGCCGAATATGCGCTGGGGTCGACCCGCCGGGCCTATCTGGTGCCCGCCAAGGGAGAGGTCGAGGTCAACGGCGTTCGACTGAACGCCCGCGACGGCGCCGCCATCGCCCAGGAAGACGTCGTCACCGTCAAGGCGCTCTCGGACGCCGAGATCGTCCTGGTGGACGCGGCCTAGTAGACGAGACCCAAATTATCGGATCAATCTGTCCGGCCGAACAGAGTTCGGTCGGACGACCCGCCTGACGCGGGCAGCCCCGTCATGGGGAGGAGACCATCAGATGTTCGACAAACTTGAAGCCTCGTCGCCGCATTTCCGCGCGACGCTGCGTATCGTCGCCGGCGTGCTGTTCCTGGCGCACGGCGTAGTGAAACTGTTCGGCTTCCCGGAAGGCGCGCAGCCGGGACAGGTCGAGATCATGTCCCTGTTCGGGATCGGCGCGATCATCGAGCTGGTCGGGGGTGCGTTGCTGGTGCTCGGCGCCTTCACCCGGCCTGTCGCCTTCATCCTGGCCGGCGAGATGGCGGTCGCCTACTGGATGTTTCACGCCCCATCCAGCCCCTATCCGGCGGTGAACGGCGGGGACGCGGCCATCCTGTTCTGCTTCATCTTCCTGTACCTGCTCGCGGCCGGTCCCGGCGCGTGGAGCGTGGACGGCAGGCTGGCCGGAAAACGTTAGACGGCGCGTCGGACTCGAAAAACAGTCTAACGAGTCCAACTTCCGACGATGTTAAAGACCAACCCGCATCATAGGTTAGCGTGAACCTGGTGCGGGTTGGCGGTCGAATTTATTTCCAGGTCTTTGAAAGACCTGGAAGAAGTTTCAAAATTAGGAGGGCCGGCCACCGCTTGAGGCTCGCTGGCCGATCAGAGCCCGGCCGCCCAGTCGGTGGCGCGGACCAGGCTGTCGATGATGCCCGGTTCCGAGGAGGCGTGGCCGGCGTCCCCGACGATATCCAGCCGGGCTTCCGGCCAGGCGCGATGCAGGGCCCAGGCGCTTGCGATCGGCGTCACCACGTCGAAACGACCCTGGGCGATCCAGCAGGGGATGTGACGCATCCGATCGACATTCTTCAGCAGCCAGCCGTCCTCGGGGAAGAAGCCGGCGTTGGTGAAGAACCAGTTCTCGATCCGCGCGAAGGCGAGGGCGAACTCCGGTTCGGCGAACTTGTCCGGCTTGGCGTTGGGGCCTTCGACGCTGACCGTCTCGCCTTCCCAGCTGGACCAGGCCACGGCGCAGGCTTCGCGTTCGGCGACATTGTCGCCGATCAGACGCTTGTAATAGGCCCCCATCAGATCACCGCGCTCGGCCTCAGGTATCGGCGCCACGAACCGTTCCCAGGCGTCGGGGAAGATCATCGAGGCGCCGTCCTGGTAGAACCAGTGCAGCTCCTTCTTCGTCAGCAGGAAGATACCGCGCAGGACCAGGGCCAGAACCCGCTCCGGATGGGTGACGGCGTAGGCCATCGACAGGGTCGAGCCCCAGGAGCCGCCGAACACGACCCATTTGTCGACGCCGCAGCGTTCACGCAGCCGTTCGATGTCCTCGATCAGGGTCCAGGTGGTGTTGTTCTCCAGCGACGCATTGGGCCGGGATTTGCCGCAGCCGCGCTGGTCGAACATGATGATGCGGTATTGGGCCGGATCGAAATAGCGACGCATCCCGGGATTCACCGCGCCGCCGGGGCCGCCGTGCAGGACCAGAACGGGGCGGCCCTGAGGATTGCCGCTTTCCTCGTAGTAGATCTCGTGGATGTCGTCGGTCGTCATCCAGCCGGAGGCGAACGGCTCGATTTCAGGATACAGTTCGCGACGCGGCTCGACGGGCGCGGGGAAGGCCATGCTTCAAGGTCTTTCTACAAGGCCTAGGCTGGCCGTACTGAACAAAATCACAAACGCAATGCCGCAAAGCCCAGGCAAAGCCAACCGGCGATCATAAGCAGTCCGCCTATGGGGGCCACGGCGCCCATGACGGAAAGGCCGAGAAGGGCGACCAGAGCCAGAGCGAGACTGAAGACCAGGCCGCCCGCCGCCGCCAGCCAGCCGGCGAAGCGCGCCAGCCCGCCGCCGCCGGTCCAGAGGGCGCAGGCGAGGGCGAAGACGGCGTGAGCCAGCTGATAATGGGCGCCGGTCGAAAGCAATGTCTTGACCTGAGGCCCCGCGCCGTGGGCCGCGAAGGCGCCGAGGGCGATGGCCAGGGCGCCGTTCAGCGCGGCGAAAAGGATCAGGTTGCGACTCGCTGTCATTGAGACAGCCTAACCCTAGACGCGCGATGCGGAAAAGCGCTTCCGGCCGAGGAGAGGTGTAAATCTGCGGTCAAATGCAAGGTCGAGCATCCCGGAAGTCTGCTATGGCGGCGCATGGGATTCGGCTCGAAATCGCGGACAGGGTTGCACTACGCCCTGATGTTCGCCGGAACGGGCGTGAGCCTGCCCTACGCTGGTCTCTGGATGAAGGCCCAGGGGCTCAGCGGGGCCGAAATCGGCGTTCTGCTGGCCGCTCCCATGCTGGGACGGCTGATCACAGGGCCGGCCATCGCCATCTGGGCCGACGGCTTCCGGTATCGGCGGACGCCGATCGCGCTTCTCGCCGCCCTGGCCGCCCTGGCTTACGGGACGGCCGGCCTGGTGGAAGGATTTTTCGCCTGGGCGATCTGCTGGTTCATCGCCGCGACCGGCGCGGCCGCGATCATTCCCCTGACCGATGTTCTGACCCTGAGACTGGCGCGGAGGGAAGGGTTCACCTTCGCCGTTCCGCGCGGCTTCGGCTCCGCGGCCTTCGTCGGCGCAAACATCGGCATGGGCTTCATTCTGCGGGCTGCGGGGGCGGAGGCGGTCATCGTCGGCGTGACCCTGGCCTGCATCTGCATAGCATTCGTGGCCTGGCGCGTGCTGCCCGGCGAGCCGGTCCACGAGGGTCCGCCCCTGGCCGGCTGGGCGCGATTTCAGGGGATGGGGCGGCTGCTGAGGGATCCGGTCCTGATGGCGGCTCTCCTGGCCATCGGCACGGTTCAGGCGGCCCATGCCTTCTATTACGGCTTTTCCGCCATCCTGTGGCGGGAACAGGGAATAGAGCCGCATCTGACGGGGATGTTGTGGGCTTTCGCCGTGGTGGTGGAAATCGGCCTGATGTGGGTCTTCGATCCCTGGCGGCGACGTCGGGGGATAGGGCCGTGGCCCATTCTGATGATCGCAGCGGCGGCGGCGGTGCTGCGCTGGGGGCTGATGGCCGCGACACCGCCGCTGTGGGTCCTGTGGCCGCTGCAGGCCCTCCACGCCTTGAGTTTCGCCGCCAACTATCTGGCCGGGATCGAACTGATCGAGCGGCTCGCGCCGCGCGAAAGCCAGACGGCCGCCCAGACCTTGAGCTCGACCCTGTCGTCGGGAGTGTTGATCGGCGGCGCGACGCTGGCGAGCGGGCCGTTGTACGACGCCTTCGGCGCCGGCGGCTATCTGGCCATGGCGGGGCTGGCCGGCCTCGGGCTGATCGCCAATCTGGCCTTGAGGCCGATGCTGGGTGCGGGCCGGGCTTTGGCCTAGGCTCTCTCTGGATCAGACCCTGGGCAGCAAGGCCATTTGGCCCGCCATGACGGAGGCCGCGGCCTTGACGCCCTTTTTCACCGTGTTTTCGTCGGCGGGCGCCGGAACACGCAACAGTCCCACCGCCGGCGTGTGCGGTCCGTCGACGAGATCGACGAGGATTCGATAGAGCAGATACGAGCCGACATCGTCTTCCGCTTCGGACGAGGCTTTGGCGGCGATGCCCGCTTCCGCGAGGGCGCGGAGTATATCGGCGACCGGGGCGGTCGTCCGGGCGATCCCCGGGCCTGTCAGCGACAGACGATCCTTGCGGTCTAGGGCGCGGTTCTCGGCTCTCATCTGCAGGCGGAATCCGTCGCACTTTTGCGTGCGTCCCACCAGCAGCACGGCGCGACAGTCGCCGTTCCTGAGATAGTCGCCCAATATCTCGACCAGAAGGTCCGGATCCGTTGCGGATACGGGCACCGTGCGTGCGCCGGCCGGGCTCCAGACGTCGCCCGAAAGGTTCTCGACCATATCCCATGCGGGATCCGCGTCGTACATGCAGATGGCGATGCCGGGACGTAGGTCCGGGCGCTGTGAGGCCTCGGTCTCGCTCGTCATTCAGGCCCACCCCACCCAGCACGTGACGTTTTCGTGACCGACGCAGGTGGCTCGAACTTGGGGTCGCCGTCAAGCCTCAACCGAGATCGCCAACCGCCGCATCGAGGAGCATGAAGGCGCGACCGCCGTCGGAGGCGAGACGATTCTGAACGGCCAGGGCGTCGCCGGCCCGTGCATAGGCGGCCAGGTCCTGTCCGAAAACGACTACATAGCGTTCGGCGTCGGCGCGGAGTTCGGGATCGCTTAGCACCCGGCGCGAGACGCTGCGAACCGCAGCCGGGGCCACGCGACGAACGATGCGGCGAGCACCGTCCGGGTCGCCGTTGCCGAGCAGGCGGGCGGCCTCCTCGACGCGGGATCGGGGCAGAAGCGCATTGGGATCGACCCCCATGCGGCGGATGGCGGCGGCGACCCGATCCGACAGGGCGGCGGTGTCGGCCTCGTCGGTCGCCGGCCGATCCAGGTCCAGCGGCTGTTCGTCCTGGGCGTCCGACACCAGATCGTTCCAGTCCAGGCCGGTGTCGGCGGCGGAGGCGGCGCGCGGGGGCTCGGTCGGCGCCAGACGGAGCCGGCCTCTCAGACCGAAACTCCTGTCCACGCCCTTGTCCTGCGGCTCGTCGGCGGTCGCGCCGCGCGACGATCGGGGACGTTCCGGTTCCGGGGCAGGGTCGCGACGACGGCCGGCGGGCGCGTCTCCGGACACGACCCCCATCAGGCGCACGGCCTCGGTCAGCATGTCGTAGTTGCGGCGCACCCGTTCCTGGAAGCCGACGTCCAGGGCCTCGGTGTCCTCGGCGGCCTTGCGGGACGCGGCGGCGAGCGAGGCCAGGCCTTCCTCGACGCTGGCGCGGACGGCCTCGACGCGGGTTCGGGCCTCGTCCGGCAGGCGGGCCGCGCGTTCGTCGATGTCCATGACGGCGGTGTCGATCTCGGACAAGGCGGAGTTCAGACGATCGACCAGGCTTTCCAGCCGCTGAACCATCCGGTCGCCGGCCTGGTCCACCAGTCCCGAGGTCTCGCCCACGATGCGGCGAGCGTCGTCGATCCGCGCGTCCGCCGCCTGATCGGCTTTCTGTGCGGCCTCGAACAGGGCCTCGCCCAGTCGGTCGGCGCGCAGACGCGCCTGTTCGGCGGCGTCGGCGGCGGCGGCGCGGGAATCCTCGGCCGTGGCGCGCATCTGCTCCAGGGCGCGGCGGGTTTCCTCCATCAGGGTGTCGCGGGCGTCGGCGGCCAGGGCCTCGAACCGGTCCAGCGAAACCTTGGTGGCGGCGTCGAAACCGTCGGCTTCGCGTTGGGACATGTCGACCAGGGCGCGGAACTGATCGCCGGCCGCCTCGAGGATTTCGCGCAGGCTCTCGATCGAGGCCTGGGACGTCCGCCCCATGTCGTCGTGAGCGGTGCGGGTCGCCGACAGGTTTTCGAGGAACTGGGCGCGCTGGCTTTCGACCTGGGCGGAAAAGTCTTCCTGATCCGTGCGCAGGGCGTAGGCGGCGGTGACCAGGGCGGCACGCTGCTGGCTGAGGCCTTCCTCGACCGACTGGATCTGTTCGGCGACGCCGGACCCGGCGTTTTCCAGACGAATGGTCTGGCGGGCCAGGTCGTCGGCGGCGACGCGGGCGGCGTCCTGGGCCTCGCCCGCAGCGGCGGCGAGATCGGCGGCGCGGGCCGCGAGCGCGGCCTCGGCTTCGCGGAGCTGGGCCTGGGCCAGATCCGAGGCGTCGGCCACCATGCGGGACTGGCGTTCGACCGCGTCGATGACGCCGATCGCCTGGCTGTCCAGATGCACGCCGAGGGTCTGCATCTGGTCGCGTTCGCGGGCGAGATTTTCAGTCAGACGGCGGGCGGTGCGGCCGGCGTTCTCGGCCGCCTCGTTCAGACGATTGGTTTCTTCCGTCAGGGCCTGACGCAACAGGGCCATGTCGTTGCGGGCGCGTTCGGTCGCCAGGGCGGCGTGATCGATGTCGGCGCGCAGGGAATTCAGAACCTCGCCGGTCTGTTGGGCGGCCAGGGCCGTGGGGGCGACCAGGGCCTCCGCGAGATCGCGGGCGCGTCTCGTCTCAAAGGCCAGGCCGGCGCCTTGTCGCACGGCGTGGGCCAGCATCACGGCCAGACCCGCCGGCGCCAGGGCGATCAAGCCGTAGATCGCAAGGCGAAGCGGATCCAGTTCCGCGCCGCCGGAACCCAGCTCATAGGCGGCCCAGGAGGCGACGCCGCCGATCCACAGGGTCGAGGCCAGGGCGGCGATCAGATAGGCGGTCCGCCCCCCGGCCGCGGCCGAGGCGCGCGCGGAGACGGTGGAACGCAGCATCGGCGGCCAGACGGCTTCGAACGCCGCCGGAGGCTGGCCCGCGGCGACGGCCATTTCGACCGAGGCCGAGGATTCGGGTGTCGGTTCCGCGGTCACATCGGGCGCGACGGCCTCCACAGGCTCGACGACCTCCGGAGGCGGCGCGACGGGCCGAGGTCTCGGCGGCGGCGGCGCGGCGGCGCGCTGCTCGGCCTGACGCGCCTCTTCAGCCAGCCTGCGACGGCGGCGTTCCGATATCGGCCGTTCCGGCGGCGGCGCGGGCAGGGGTTCGAGTTCGGTCTGAGGCTCGGCCTTAACCTCCGTTTCGCCGAAACTCCGGGCGTCCGCCTCTGCCTCGGCCGGCGTCTCGGCTTCGACTTCGGGCGTGGTCTCGTCAGGCGTCTCAGCGGGCGGGACGGCCTCGTCGTTCGTCAACTTAAGCGGCGGCCGGTTACGGGATTTCATCAGGCGTCGAGCTCGATTCATGCGCGCGGCGCGCGAGAACGCGCCGATTCGACCCTAGCGGGTTGAAACCCAAGGTCCAAGTCGTACAGGCCCGACAGGCGTGGACTGTTCGCGATCAGCAGTCGCGCTTGGTTTCGGCGGCGAGGGGCGCGGCCTTTTCCGGGCTGCAATCGGTCACGCGGTGGACTTCGCGTTCGGGGGTGGGCGGAGAATGTATGTCGACGCCGAACTGAGACAGAACGGCGGCGGCCAGCAATGCGATGAAGCCAGCGATCAATTCGACCAGCGCCTGCATCGACAGCGTCTCCCACAGCCCCCATGGCCGCGCACTTTATGCGCCTGTTTGGCGAACGTCACAATCCCGAAGTCTAAAGATTGACCGGGCGTGGCGCGCATGGAACGGAGGTGGACGAGGGCTCCCCATCGCGGTGTCATGCGAATCGGGCAGGCAGGCTGAATGACCCAAGACGGCGACAGCTATGACGGCAGTCTGCTGACCCCCGGCGCGGGTGTCTGGCGCAGCGAAATCGCGCACCGTTTCTCGATCCTGATGGAAAACGAGGCCTATTTCGACGCCCTGTCCTCGGCCCTGCACAAGGCCGAACGGTCGATCGTCATTCTGGGCTGGCAGTTCGATCCCCGCACCCACCTGGACCCTGAGACCCGGCCGGGCGACCGCCAGCACGAGATCGGCCACCAGTTGCGCATGCTGGTGAAGCGAAAGCCGGACCTCGACATACGTCTGCTGATCTGGAAATCGCCGCTGCTGATCGCGGCGTCACAGGGCTTCTATCCCCACAGGGCGCAGCGCTGGTTCCGCAAGCGGATGGTCGAGTTCCGCATGGATTCCCCGGGACCGATCGGCGCCTGCCACCATCAGAAGGTCATTGTAATCGATGATCGGGTCGCCTTCTGCGGCGGCGGCGACATATCGACCGACCGGTGGGATTCCGACGAACACCTGGACGGCGATCCGCGTCGGGCCCTGCCCAGCGGCGCCATCTGCAAGGCGCGGCACGAGGTAATGTGCGTGATGGACGGGCCTGCGGCGCGCGCGCTGGGGGATCTGGCGCGCGAGCGCTGGTTCAAGGCGACCTGGGAACGGACAGTGCCGGACGAGGTCGCAAGCGATCCCTGGCCGGACGGAACGCCGGTGCAGATGACCGATGTTCCCGTGGGGATCGCCCGAACAGAGCCGAAATGGGGTGGTCGCCACGAGGTGCGCGAGAACGAGGCCCTGCATCTGGAAGCGATCAGGCGAGCGAAAAAGCTAATCTATTTCGAGAACCAGTATTTCACCTCGCCTGTCATAGCGGCGGCTCTGGCGGCGCGCCTGGCTGAGGTCGACGGGCCGGAGGTCGTGGTGGTCTCCACGGGCCAGAGCCCCAGTTGGTTCGACAGCATGACCATGGACACGGCCCGCGCCGAGGTCCTTTATCGGTTGGAGCAGGCGGACAAATACAATCGCTTCTTCGCCTTCGCCCCGCTGACGAAGGAAGGCGACCGGGTCATTGTCCACGCCAAGGTGTCCATCATTGACGACAGGCTGCTGAGGATCGGCTCCTCGAACCTGAACAACCGGTCCATGGGGCTGGACACCGAATGCGACATCGCTGCTGAGCCGACCGACGACGCTGGCCGGGCGGTGATCGTCAATCACCGCCATCGCACCATCGGCCACTGGATCGGGGTCGCCGCCGAGGAGTTCGCGGCGATCGAGGCCGTTCTGGGATCGACGGGCGCCGCGATCTGCAGCTTCGACAGCGATCGGCTGAAACCCCTGGGGTCCGAACCGCCGACGCGAATCCAACGCCTGTTCGCCGAGTTGCAATTGGGAGACCCCACCTCCTCGTCAGACGCCTGGCGGCCGTGGAAGCGGCTGAACCGATCGCACCGCACGCGACCCGCCTCGGAGGGTGGGCAGGCGCCGGGTTAGACGGCGCTCGGCTGAACCAGATCGAAATCGATGATCAGGGGCAGGTGGTCCGAGGCTACGCGCGCCAGGGGCGAGAAGACCGACCTGACTGCGGTGACGCGAACCTCAGGGCTGACGAAACAATGGTCGATCCGGATCGCCGGAAAGGCCGAGGGGAAGGTCTTTACCGACGGCTTCAGCTTCAGCCGTCGTTGGCAGTCGTCCAGCTTGCGCGCCAGGGTCTGATAGGGACGGGTGATCGAGGTGGCGTTGAAGTCGCCGGCCAGCAACGTGGGTCCGCTGCAGCCGCCCAGCCAGCCGGTCCCGGCCAGGGCCGCCGCCTGAAGCCGCTGTTCGCGCGGCACCAGGCCCAGGTGGGTGTTCAGCACATTGACGGCGACGCCGTCGATCTGGACCTCTGACCAGATGGCGCCGCGCGGCTCCAGGCCCGGTATGCCCCGCACGGTCGGCAGGGCGTCGGCGCGGATCAGTTTTTCGGGGTGCGGGGTCAGGATGGCGTCGCCGTACAGTTCGGCCTCCACCCGCATGGCGGGGTGAAAGCGGGATGTCATCGACAGGCCTTCCGCAATGGCTTCGGCCTGATCGACCTTGCCGGTGCGGGCCCGACCGACGTCCAGTTCCTGCAGGCAGACGATGTCCGGCTCGTGCTCGCCGATCACGGCCACGATGCGATCCACATCCAGTCGCTTGTCCGTGCCGACGCAGCGATGGACGTTATAGGTCAGTAGGCGGGGCATGGCTTCCCGAAGCAGGGACGGACGTGAGCGGAGGGCTAGGCCTTTTGGGCGTCGATTGCGACCCCCTTGCGACGGTCACAGCAGGATCAGATGATCCGGCAGTTCATTGGGGTTGTCGGATCGGGGCGGGAAGTGCGCCGCCAGGACGCGGCCGCAGTGTTCGATCGCGGCTTCGAAGCCGGCGACCGGCCGTCCCGACTTCAAGCCCCGCGTCAGGGCCGCAACCGCGTCGGCCCAGACCGCTTCCTCCACCTGCGCGTGAATGGATTCGTCGGCGATCAGTTCGACCTGATGCTCGGCCAGGGCGGCGAAGATCAGCACGCCCGTCCGTTCGCGGGTGACATGGACGCCATGCGCCAGAAACTGTTGCAACGCGGCCTTGCGGACCCTGGCCCGGCGCAGACCTCGCGGCGTCGCCCAGCGCAGGATGGGCGGAATTCGGGTCAACAGAAACACGCCGACGAAAAGCCCCGCCTGAAGCAGGGCGTAGAGTCCGAGCGCCTGACCGACGCCCACCGCCTGGGCCGAGGCGTGGGCGGCCTCCCAGCCGTCGCCGCCAATCCAGGCAAGGTCCAGGCCCAGCGGGATCAGCGCCGCAGGCAGAAGAAGAGCCGCCGCCGCCGCCCAGGCCAGGCTGACATCGACATAGGAGGAGACGCCGCGCGACAGGACGCAGAAGATTTCGCCCGAGGTCTGGCGCTCGGCCGTCGCGATGGCCTGGGCGACCCGCGCCCGATCTTCGTCGGTGAACCGCATCACCATCCCCCCGATGCTCCGCCGCCGCCGAAACCGCCGCCGCCGCCACCGAAACCGCCCCCTCCAAATCCGCCGCCGCCCTTGAAGCCGCCGCCTCGGCTGGAGTTGCGCAGGGCCTCCGACGCGGCCCAGATCAGGATCGGGGTTACGCCGTCGCGACGATGGCGCCGGCCCCGCCCCGCCGACCCGACCGCCGTCATGAACAGGATGAAGAAGATGACGCCGATGATGATGATCGGCAGGATCGGCGCGGCGCCAGCGTCCTCCTGTTCGGTCGCGGCGGCCGCGGCGCGTGCCTGGGCTTCCGCCGGATCGAGCTCCAGCTGGGTGATCAGGGCGTCCACGCCTCGGACGACCCCGGCCTGATAGTCGCCTTCACGGAACGCCGGCAGGATGTCGTTGCGGATGACCTGGGACGAGAAGGCGTCGGTAAGGATCGGCTCCAGCCCATAGCCGACCTCGATCCGCACCTTGCGTTCGGTCGGGGCGACGATCAGCAGGACGCCGTTGTCGCCTTCCTTCTGGCCGATGCCCCAGGCGCGACCCAGCTGATAGCCATAGTCCTCGATCTCCTGATCCTGCAGGCTGGAGACGGTGACCACCACCAGCTGATCGCTGGATGTCGCCTCGAGCGCCGCCAGCTTGGCCGTCAGCGCCTGTTCGGTCGCCGGGTCGAGCAGATCGGCCTGATCCACCACCCGGCCGGTCAAGGCCGGAAAGTCCAGCTTCGACTGCGCCGCCGCCGGCAGGACGAGCAGCGCCACGGCCATCAGCCCGATGACGATTGCGAAGACGCCCGACGGACGCCGCGTCCGAGCGGGGAGGAGGGTCACTGGGCGGGCGGGGTCGAGCCCGGCGCCACGGCTGCGGCGTTTCCGCCCGGCGCGGCGGCGGGGGCGCCGTTCAGGTTGAAGTTCACCTGGGGCGCGCTCTGGGCCTCGGCGGTGGCGGTGAACAACTGCATCGGCTGCGAGCCGCCATGCACCGTCTTGGCCCAGATCACGTTCGGGAAGGTGCGCAGGGTGGTGTTATAGTCGCGCACGGCTTCGTTATAGTCGCGGCGGGCGATGGTGATCCGGTTTTCTGTGCCTTCCAGTTGCGACTGGAGGGTGAGGAAGTTCTGATTGGCCTGAAGCTGCGGATAGGCCTCGACCGTGACCAGCAGGCGCGACAGGGCGCCGGACAGCTGACCCTGAGCCTCCTGATACTGTTGGAAGGCCTGCGGGTTATCCAGATCGTCGGCCGAGACATTGACCGAAGTGGCGCGGGCGCGGGCGTTGATCACGTCCGTCAGGGTCGTGCGCTCCTGGATCGCCGCCCCCTGCACCGTGGCGACCAGATTCGGGATCAGGTCGGCGCGGCGCTGATACTGGCTCTGCACATCGGCCCAGGCGGCTTCGGCCCGTTCCTGTTTGGTCGGGATGGTATTGTAGCCGCATCCGGCCACGGCCGGGGTGATGGCGAGGGCGGCGGTCAGAGCCAGAGCGCGAGCGTTGAAGCGAGCCATGGATTTTCCCCTGTCGGCGATTGCGCCGTTGCGACGACTATCGTCTCAGGACGGCAACGCTTCAAGCATCCAATGGCTCCGGTTCGATTCCGATCGACCGACAGGCCGCCGAATAGGTGTTGGCCAGCAGGCAGGCGATGGTCATGGGGCCGACCCCGCCCGGCACAGGCGTGATCCGACCGGCGACCTCGACGGCCTCCTTGAATGCCACATCGCCGACGACACGGGTCTTGCCCTCGGCAGCCTTGACGGGATCGGCCGAGGGGACGCGGTTGATGCCGACGTCGATCACGGTGGCGCCCGGCTTGATCCAGTCGCCCTTGATCATCTCGGGCCGACCGACGGCGGCGACCAGGATGTCGGCGGTGCGGCACAGGGCGGGAAGGTCGCGGGTCTTCGAATGGGCGATGGTGACCGTGCAGCTCTCGCCCAGCAGAAGTTGGGCCATGGGCTTGCCGACGATATTGGACCGACCGACGATGACTGCGTTCAGTCCCGTCAGATCGCCCAACTGATCCTTCAGCAGCATCAGACTACCCAGGGGCGTGCAGGGGACCAGGCCTGGCAGGCCGACGGCCAGCCGTCCGGCGTTGACGACATGGAAGCCGTCGACGTCCTTGTCCGGATCGATGGCGTCCAGCACCACCGACGAATCGATGTGTTTCGGCAGGGGCAATTGCACCAGGATGCCGTGAATGCCGGGGTCGTCGTTCAACTGGGCGATCATGGCCAGCAGTTCGTCCTGGGAGGTCGTCTCGGCCAGACGATGGGTGTCGGATCGCATGCCCGCCCGCAGCGTCGTCTCGCCCTTGTTGCGGACATAGATCTGGCTGGCCGGGTCCTCGCCGACGATGACCACGGCCAGGCCCGGCTTCACGCCCTGGCTGGCCTCCAGACGCGCGGCCGCGGCGGCGACGCGGTCCACCAGGGCGACCGAAAAGGCCTTGCCGTCGATCGGGGTCGCGCGTGGGGGCTCGGCTGACATGGAGGACTCCGGGGCGGGGAAATGGGGATGGCGCGATTTACAGCCGTCGCGGTTCGGCGTCTATGATCCGCTGCAGACTCCCGGAGATCCTCCATGAAAACCTCGTTCCTCGCCGCCGCCAGCGCCGTCGCTCTGCTGTGGGCGGCCTCGCCGGTCCTGGCTCAGGACGCGCAAGCCCTGAGGATCGGCGCTTCGGTGAACGGGGCCCTGACGGACGGCGACGCCGCGGCGACGGGAGACGAGGATTATCGCTATGACGACTACCGGTTCGAGGCGCGGGCGGGCCAGAGGCTGGAAGCCGTTCTGCGCTCCAGCGACTTCGACGCCTATCTGGCGCTCTATGCCGTGGGGTCGGACGATCCGCTGGCGGAGGACGATGACGGTCTGGGTGAAGGCACGGACGCCCGCCTGCAGTTCACGCCCGAAACCAGAGGAACCTATATCCTGCGCGCCCGCACCCTGTCAGGGCAGGACGGTGGAGACTACAGCTTGTCCTTAAGCGAACGACCGGCGCCGCCGCGCGCGCCGCGTCCGTCCGCCATCCGCCTGGGTTCGGAACTGACCGGTGAACTGACCGACCGCGACCCGGAGCAGGAGGACGGCGGTCACTACGACGCCTATGGTTTCCGCGCCGCCGCCGGTCAGAGGGTGGTCGTCACCCTTGAGTCCGAGGCCTTCGACCCCTTGGTGCGGATAGGCCGGATGAACGGCCCCGACTTCGTCGAACTGGCCCAGAATGACGACGGTCCCGATGATGGCTTGAACTCCCGTCTTGTGTTCACGGTCCCTGAGGCTGGAGAGTATGTGATCCGGGCCACGGCGCTGGAGGACGGGGAAGGGCGCTATACCCTCGGTCTCGCCGAGGCTCCGCCCGCGCCGCCGGCCAAGCCCATCGTCATCGGCGACAGCCTTACCGGCGCATTGGGCGACGACACCGGGATCAATGACGACGGCCAGCGTGCTGAATTCTATCGGTTCACCGCCGAGGCCGGACAGCGTGTGGCGGTGGAACTGTCGTCGAAGGACTTCGACACCTATCTGACCCTGCGCAGGGCGTCGGACAACAGCGTCTTGGCCCAGGACGACGACGGCGCCGGCTCGGGCACCGACTCGCGGATCGCCCAGACGCTCGAAGCAGCCGGCGACTATGTCATCGAAGCCCGCGCCCTTAGCGGCGACGGCGAGGGGCGGTTCGTTCTGAAACTGACCGAAGTCGCTCCGCCGCCGCCGCCGATCGTCGCGACCTTTGGCCAGACGGTCGAGGGCGAGATCACGACCGAGGATCCCCAGGCCGACGACGGCAAATATTATGACGCCTATGTCTTCACCGGCGTGGAGGGTCAGCGCATCCAGGCCATTCTTCGCTCGGGCGATTTCGACGCCTATCTGGAGGTCGGATCCGCCGACGGCGAATACGAAGCCTTGGCCAGCGATGACGACGGCCTGGCGGAAGGCACGGACTCGCGCCTGAACTTCACCCTGCCGGCCTCGGGCGACTACATCCTGCGCGCCTCGCCGCTGTCGGCGGAGGAGAAGGGGCTTTACGCGCTGGAACTGATCGAACGCGGCCCGGAGCCCAAGCCGGGCAGTATCCTGGTCGGCGCCACAGCGCGCGGGACGTTGGGCGTGACCGACGCCATGACCGACGAGGGGGCCTATTTCGACGCCTATAGGTTCCAGGCCAAGAAGGACGAGAAGCTGCGGATCACCCTGGTGTCCAACGCCTTCGACGCCTTCATCGACCTGGGCGAGGACGGCGAGGACTTCGACAGTCTCGCCAGCGACGACGACAGCCTGTCGGACACCCACGCCAAGCTGGACTGGACCGCGCCGGACGACGGCTGGTACGTGGTGCGCGCCCGCGCCTATGGTCCCAACGAGACAGGCGCCTACGCCCTGACCGTCGAACGCCAGCCCTGATCGCCCCACCGGAGCCACGATCCGGCCTTAGGCGGGCCGGATGAGCGACGCCCCTCCGACCGACCGCAAGGACCAGCACCTGGACGTGGTGCTGTCCGGGCGCGGGCGTCACGCGCGTGACGCCGGTTTCGACTCGATCCGCTTCGTGCATGAGGCCCTGCCGGACCTCGATCATGACAAGATCGACCTGGGCGCCGACTTCCTGGGACGACGGCTGAAAGCGCCCCTGCTGATCAGTTCGATGACGGGCGGACCGGCGCGCGCCGAGGCGGTCAATGCGCGTCTGGCGGAGGCCGCCCAGCATCTGGGCATCGCCCTGGCCGTGGGATCGCAACGCACAGCCCTTCAGGACTCCGCCGCAGCCGGGCTTGATCTGAGTTTGCGTCGCCGGGCGCCGGACACGCCCATCCTGTCGAACATCGGCGCGGCCCAGCTGACGCGCGGCTTTGGTCTGGACGAGGCGCGCCGGGTGATCGAGATGATCGGGGCGGACGCCCTGATCGTCCATCTGAACCCGCTTCAGGAAGCCTGCCAGCCCGAGGGCGACCGCGACTGGTGGGGCGTCGGGGCGGCGCTGGAGGCGCTGATCCGCAAGATCGAGGTTCCCGTGGTGGTCAAGGAGACCGGCGCCGGTCTGTCGGGCCGGACGGCGCGACGTCTGATCGACATGGGGGCGGCGGCCGTGGACGTCGCGGGCGCCGGCGGCTCCAACTGGGCCTTGATCGAAGGCGAACGCGCCGCCGATCCGGCCGACAAGGCGCACGCCCTGGCCTTCGCGGACTGGGGGATACCGACCCCGCGCGCCATCGTCGATGTCCGGCGCGCCTGCCCGGATGCCGTGGTGATCGGGTCAGGCGGGATCCGTGACGGGCTGGACGTCGCCCGCGCCATTCGCCTGGGGGCCGATATCGTCGGCCAGGCTGCCGGGGCCCTTCAGGCGGCGACCCTGTCCACGGAGGCGGTTGTGGCCCATTTCCAGGGCCTTATCCGGCAACTGAGAACGACCTGCTTCTGTACGAATTCCGGAAACCTGGCGGCGCTTCGTCGCGCGCCGCTTCAACCGTTCGACTGAGGGCCTCCGGCTGAGCAGATCAGGCGGACGGCAGCAGACCGTCCGCGAAGACCCGATAGCGTCCAGCCCGGACGCCGTCCGTCGCCCGGGCGATGTCGGGCGCGAAATAGTGGTCGCTGGCATAGGGCGCCGCAGCTTCGCGAACGAGGGTGAAGACCTGTTCCAGCGCCGGGGAGCTGGTCAGCGGGCGGTGGAATTCCAGTCCCTGGGCCGCCGCCAGAAGTTCTATCCCGACCACGGCGGCCGTGTTCTCGGCCATGTCGAGCAGGCGGCGCGCGCCATGGGTGGCCATGGAGACGTGGTCTTCCTGATTGGCGCTGGTCGGTACGGTGTCGACGCTGCACGGATGGGCCACCATCCGGTTTTCGGCGACCAGGGCCGCCGCCGTGACCTGGGCGATCATGAAGCCGGAGTTGAGACCGCTTTCCTTGACCAGGAAGGCGGGCAGTTCGCTCATCTTGGGATCGACCAGAATCGAGGTGCGACGCTCGGAGATATTGCCGATTTCGCACAGAGCCATGGCGATCTGATCGGCTGCGAAAGCAACGGGTTCCGCATGGAAGTTGCCGCCCGAGACGACGTCGCCGTCCTCGATGAAGACCAGCGGATTGTCCGTCACGGCGTTGGCCTCGCGCTCCAGCGTGGCGGCGGCGGTGTTCAGAACATCCAGCACGGCGCCCATGACCTGAGGCTGGCAGCGCAGGGAATAGGGGTCCTGCACCTTGGCGCAGTCGTCACGGTGGCTGTCGCGGATGGCGGACCCCGCCATCAGTTCACGCAGCCGCGCCGCCACGGCGATCTGACCGGGCTGGCCGCGCAGGGCGTGGATGCGCGGGTCGAACGGCGCGTCCGATCCCTTCAGGGCGTCGACCGAAAGGGCGCCGGCCGCGATCCCGGCGGCGAAGACGGCCTCCGCCGCGAAAAGGCCGGCGAGGGCCAGGGCGGTCGAGCACTGGGTGCCGTTCAGCAGGGCCAGACCTTCCTTGGGACCCAGGGTCAGGGGCGTCAGGCCGACCTGGGCCAGCGCCGCCTCGGCCTCCAAGGTCCGACCGTCCAGACGCGCTTCGCCGACGCCGATCAGGACGCAACTCATATGGGCGAGGGGCGCCAGGTCGCCCGAGGCGCCGACCGACCCCTTGGACGGGATACAAGGCAGGACATCGGCGTTGACCAGGGCGATCAGGGCCTCCAGCGTCTCGCGCCGGACGCCCGAGGCGCCGCGCGACAGGGAGGCGATCTTCAGCACCATCATCAGGCGGGTCACGGCGTCCGGCAGCAGGGGGCCGACGCCACAGGCGTGGCTGAGCACCAGATTGCGCTGCAGGGTCTCCAGATCGCCGGGCGCGATGGAGGTGTTGGCCAGGAGGCCGAAACCGGTGTTGACCCCGTAAACGGTGCGGCCCTCGGCCACGATGGCGGCGATCACAGCCGCGCCCCTGTCGACATCGGCCCAGGCGGCGGGCGTGATCGAGACAGTCGTCGGGCCGTCCAGTACGGCGCGAAGTTGGGCCAGGGTCAGAGGCTGTTCGCCGATGGTCAGGGTGGTCATCAATCAGGCCTTGAGGCTGGGAAGGTTCAGACCGTGCTCGCGCGCGGCGGCGCGGGCGATCTCGTAGCCAGCGTCGGCGTGGCGCATGACGCCGGTCGCGGGGTCGTTCCACAGCACCCGCTCCAGACGCGTCGCGGCCTCGGCCGTGCCGTCGGCGACGATGACCACGCCCGAATGCTGGGAATAGCCCATGCCGACGCCGCCGCCGTGGTGCAGCGACACCCAACTGGCGCCAGAGGCTGTGTTCAGAAGGGCGTTCAACAGGGGCCAGTCGGACACGGCGTCCGATCCGTCCATCATGGCCTCGGTCTCGCGGTTGGGGCTGGCGACCGAGCCGGAGTCGAGGTGGTCGCGGCCGATGACGATGGGACCGGACAGTTCGCCCGACGCCACCATGTCGTTGAACATAAGGCCCGCACGGTGGCGGTCGCCCAAACCGATCCAGCAGATACGGGCTGGAAGCCCCTGGAATGCAATACGTTCGCCCGCCATGTCGAGCCAGCGGTGCAAGCCGGGATTGTCGGGAAACAGCCGCTTCATCGCCGCGTCGGTCTTGCGGATGTCCTCGGGATCGCCGGTCAGGGCGGCCCAGCGGAACGGCCCGATGCCCCGGCAGAACAGCGGACGGATATAGGCAGGCACGAAACCGGGGAAGTCGAAGGCGTTCGTCACCCCCTCGTCGAAGGCGACCTGACGGATGTTGTTGCCATAGTCGACGACGGGAATCCCCGCCGACTGGAAGTCGAGCATGGCCTTCACATGGGCGACGATCGAGGTCCGCGCGGCGACGGCGACCGCGCCGGGGTCGCTGACCCGCTTGTTCTCCCACTCCGCGACGGTCCAGCCCGAGGGCAGATAGCCGTTGACCAGGTCGTGGGCGCTGGTCTGGTCAGTGACCAGATCGGGCCGCACGCCGCGCCGGATCATTTCAGGCAGGACGTCCGCCGCATTGCCTAACAGGCCGATTGAAATAGGCCTTTCTGTCCGTCCGGCTTCCTCGATCAAGGCCAGGGCCTCGTCCAGGGTTTCGGCCATGACGTCGAGATAGCGAGTCTTGAGCCGCATCTCGATCCGGCTGCGCTGGCATTCGATCGCCAGACAGGAGGCCCCCGCCATGGTCGCGGCCAGGGTCTGGGCCCCGCCCATGCCGCCCAGGCCCGCGGTCAGTATCCATTTGCCCGACCAGTCGCCGCCGTGGTGCTGGCGCCCCGCCTCCATGAAGGTCTCGTAGGTGCCTTGGACGATGCCCTGGGTGCCGATGTAGATCCATGACCCTGCGGTCATTTGTCCATACATCATCAATCCCTTGCGGTCGAGTTCTGAGAAATGGTCCCAGGTCGCCCATTTGGGCACCAGATTGGAATTGGCGATCAGGACGCGGGGCGCGTCCGCATGGGTGCGGAAGACGCCGACCGGCTTGCCGGACTGGACAAGCAGGGTCTCGTCCGCCTCGAGGGCCTGCAGGGTCTCGACGATCTTGTCGAAGGCGGCCCAGTCGCGCGCCGCCTTGCCGATGCCGCCATAGACCACGAGATCCTGCGGGCGTTCGGCCACCTCGGGATCGAGGTTGTTCATCAGCATCCGCATGGCCGCCTCGGCGACCCAGGTCTTGGCGGTCTTGTCCGGCCCGCGCGGGCTGCGGACGATACGGGTGTTCGGGGTGTTCATCGGGCTGTCTCGGCGAAGGCGATGCAGGCGGTCAGGACGCGGCGCAGATGCTGGCGCATCTCTTCGGCCCGGGCCGGTTCGTAGGGGCTGGGCCAGTTGTCGGGCGACACGGGTCCGGCGGGATCGAGGATATAGCCCCGGTCCGCCAACTCCATCTGGATGGCGTGGACCCCGTTCTCGGGCCGGCCATAGCGGCGGGTGGTCCAGCCGCCCTTGAACCGGCCGTTGACGACCAGGCTGGAGCCGCTGACGGCGCAGGCGGCCTCGACGGCCTGGGTCAGTTCGGGCGCGCAGGTCGCGCCGTCGTTGTCGCCGATATTGAACTGGGGCAGTTCGCCGTCGAACAGGCGCGGCACGACCGACCGGATCGAATGGGCGTCATAGAGGACGACCGGGCCGTCGATCCGCAACCGTTCGATCTGGGCCTGAAGGGCTGCGTGATAGGGATCGAACCAGGTCGCGCGCCGTTCGGCGATCTCGGCTTCGTCGGGTTCCTGTCCCGGACGATACAGGGGCTCGCCGTCGAAGGTCTCGGTCGGACACAGGCCCGTGGTCGTCATGCCGGGATAGAGGGAGGCGCCGGACGGATCGCGGTTCACGTCGATCAGGCTGCGCGACATGGCGGTGCGCACGGTCGTGGCGCCCATCTCGACGGCGAAATCATATAGCCGGTCCACCCACCAGTCGGCGTCCTTGCGCGCCAGCCAGGGCGAGGTCATCCGCGCCTCGACGGCGTCGGGGATATCGGTCCCGGTATGCGGCAGGCCGATCACCAGCGGCGCCGAACCTTCGTGGATGGTCAGCCAGTCGCGCGACATCTCAACCTCCCTCGCCAAATGGATCTGTCGTGGTATGTCTAGACATATTGATCGCAACGAGACGGACCTGTCCAGTGAGCCTTGAGCCGCAGCCTGTGGATCGCACCCTCTGGTTCGAGGCGGCCTTGCTGCCGGAGGGCTGGGCGCGGGATGTCCGCATCGGCGTAATGGGCGGCAGGATCGTGAACGTCGAAACGGGGGTCGCCCGCGGCCCCACGGACGAGGGTGGCGGCGTGGCCCTGCCAGGCGTGGCCAATGTCCACAGCCATGCCTTCCAACGCGCGATGGCCGGTCTGACCGAGGCTCGGGGGCCTTCTGACGACGACTTCTGGACCTGGCGCGAACTGATGTATCGCTTCCTGGACCGGGGCGGACCGGAAGAGATCGAGGCCATCACCGCCCTGGCCTTCGCCGAAATGCTGGAGGGCGGTTTCACCCGCGTCACCGAGTTCCACTATCTGCACAACGACCCGACTGGCGCCGCCTATGCGGACAGGGGCGAGATCGCCGCGCGGATCGTGACTGCGGCACAGGCCACGGGCGTCGCCCTGACCCTGCTGCCGGTCTTTTACGCCCATGCCGGGTTTGGCGGTCAGCCGCCGGCCCATGGCCAGAGGCGGTTCATCAATGATCTGGACGGTTTCGCCGACCTGGTCGGGCGGTGCCGAAGCCTGAGCGCGGACATGCCTGACGCGGTCGTTGGCGTCGCGCCGCACAGTCTGCGGGCCGTCAGCGCGGACGAGCTGGCGCGCCTGCCCGACATGGCCGGTGGCGGGCCGATCCACATCCATGTCGCCGAACAGACCAAGGAGGTCGACGACTGCCTGGCCTGGTCCGGCGCACGTCCGATCGAATGGCTGCTGGCCAACGCCCCGGTCGATCCGCGCTGGTGCCTGATCCACGCGACCCATGTGACCGAGACCGAATGGCGGGGCGTGGTCGCGCGCGGTGCGGTCGTCGGCCTGTGTCCGATCACCGAGGCCAACCTGGGCGACGGCGTCTTTCCGGCGGCGGCGTTCGCGCGGGCGGGCGGGCGGTTCGGCGTGGGCACGGACTCCAACGTTCAGATCGGCGTGGCCGAAGAACTGCGGATGCTGGAGTACAGCCAGAGGCTGGCCTTGCGCGGGCGGGCGGTGATGGCCGATCCGGGACGTTCCACAGGCCGCGCCTTGTTCGTGCGCGCCTTGTCCGGCGGGGAGCAGGCGAGCGGCGCGCTAAGCGGCCTATTCGTCGGCGGGCCGGCCGATATCGTGTCGCTGGATACGCGCCGGATCGCCTTCGCGGGTCGGTCGGGGGATGCGATCCTGGACAGCTGGATCTTCGGCGCGTCTACGGGATCGATAGGTTCGGTCTGGCGCGCGGGAAAAGAGGTGGTGCGCGACGGCCGGCATGTGGCGCGGGACGCCATCGAGGCTCGCTATCGCAAGGCCCTTGCGACGGTGCTGGGATGAGGGCCGACCCGCTGCATCGCCGGATCTACGCCGAACTGGAGGGGCGTATTCTGTCGGGCGAGCTGGCGCCCGGCGAGCGTATTCCGTTCGAACACGAGCTGACCGCCCGCTACGGCTGTTCGCGGATGACGGTGTCCAAGGCCCTGTCCGAACTGGCGGGTCGGGGCTTGGTGACGCGTCGGCGGCGAGCGGGCAGTTTCGTCGCCCAGCCCAAGGCCCACGCCGCCTTTCTGGCCATTCCTGACCTGAGGGCCGAGGTGCAGGAGCGTGGACAAGTCTATGATTATGTTCTGCTGGAACGGGTCGAACGAGATCCAACCGATGGCACCGAGGCTGAACTGGCCTGTGGCGGTCGGTTGCTGGAGCTTACTTGCCTGCACAGCGCGGACACGATTCCTTTGGCGCTCGAACACAGATTGATCGCTCTGGCGGCGACGCCTCAGGCCAAGACTGTGGATTTTCAGTCCGTTCCGCCTGGAAGCTGGCTTCTCGACTACGAACCCTGGACCCAGGCGGAAAACAGGATCGGAGCCGTCGAGGCTGATGTTCGCTCCGCGAGGTTGCTGAAGATGAAGCCGGGCGCCGCCTGTCTTTGCGTCGAACGCAGAACCTGGCGCGACGGCCAGGGGGTGACGCGGGTTCGCCAGGTGTTTCCCGGCGACCGTTATGATTTGGTGGCCCTGTTCTCGTCCGCCCATACGAAGGACCAGCCGCGATGAAGGCCGACCGACTGCTGATCGACTGTCACGCCGCCACCATGGTCGAGGGCGGGACCGCCTATGGCGCGATCGAGGATGCCGCCGTCGTCATCGCCGACGGGCGGATCGCCTGGATAGGACCGCGCGCCGAACTGCCGCAGGTGGAAGCGGTCGAGACCGAATATCTGAACGGCCGCTGGCTGACGCCCGGCCTGATCGACTGCCATACCCATCTGGTCTTCGGCGGCGACCGATCGGGCGAGTTCGATCAGCGGCTGGGGGGTGCGACCTACGAAGAGATCGCCCGCGCCGGCGGCGGCATCGTCTCGTCGGTCCAGGCGACGCGGGCGGCGTCGGAAGAGGCGCTGTTCGCCTCGGCCAAGACGCGACTGGAGGGGCTGAAAGCGACCGGGGTCACGACCGTCGAGATCAAGTCCGGCTATGGACTGGACCTGGACAGCGAACTGAAGATGTTGCGTGTCGCCCGCCGCATCGGTCGCGAGGGCGGGGTCCATGTCCGCACCTCCTATCTGGGCCTCCACGCCGTGCCGCCCGAGCACCGCGCCGATCGCGAGACCTATGTGGACAAGGCTGTGGATGAAATCCTGCCGGCCGCCCATGCCGAGGGACTGGTCGATGCGGTGGACGCCTATTGCGAACCCATCGCCTTCTCGACGGCGGAGGTGTCGCGCCTGTTCGAAAAGGCCCGGTCGCTGGGTCTGCCGGTCAAGCTGCACGCCGACCAGTTGTCGAACGGCGGCGGGGCGGCCCTGGCGGCGCGTTATCGAGCCCTGTCGGCCGACCATATCGAACATGCCGACGACGACGGCGTCGCGGCCATGGGGCAGGCCGGAGTGGTGGCGGTCCTGCTGCCCGGCGCCTTTCTGATGCTGCGCGAAACCCAGGCGCCGCCGGTGGATCGACTGCGCGCCCACGGGGTGCGGATGGCGGTGGCGACGGATTGCAATCCCGGCACCTCGCCGCTCGCCTCCATGACGGCCGCCCTGAACCTGGCCTGCGTCCAGTTCCGCCTGACCCCGGAGGAGGCGCTGGCCGGGGCGACGCGCGAAGCGGCGCGGGCCCTGGGTCTGCAGGATCGATGCGGGACGCTGGAAGTCGGCAAGGCGGCGGATCTTGCCGCCTGGGACATCGCGCGGCCCGCCGAACTGGCCTACTGGCTGGGCAAGCCGCTGCTGCACGCGCGCTGGATCGACGGACGACGATCTTAGATTGCATTTCGATATGAACTAACTTTAGGTTGCTTTCATGATCTGGAAGCAACCAAAGGATGTTGATGGCTTTATCGCCCACTGGGCCGACGTGCCGATCAGCGAACGGGCGCAGTACCAGACCTTCATCATCCAGCTGTGCCGGCTCATCGACGCCCCGGCGCCGGACGACGAACGAATGGGCGACCTCGACTATTGTTTCGAACGGCCCGTCCGGTTCCAGCATGAGGACGGCGCCGGCCACCCCGGATGTATCGACTGCGCCAAGCGCGGCTGTTTCGTGCTGGAGGCCAAACAGTCGTTGAAACGACGCAACGGCGGCCCGTTGGACCCCGCCGTGCAACTGGCGCTTTTCGCCCAGCCGACGCGACAAGGGCGGACGCCGTCGCCCGATGCGGTGGACCGGCTGATGCGGATCGCGAAGCGCCAGGCCGAGAACTACGCCAAGGCGCTGGACGAATGGCCGCCCTTCCTGGTCATCGTCGATGTCGGGCGGTCGATCGAGCTGTGGTCGGATTTCGCGCGGCAGGGCAAGGCCTATGCGCCCTTCCCGGATCGGGCCAACTACCGGATCGGTCTTGATCAACTGCGGGCGCCGGAGGTGCG
>Ga0209643_1001245_pt1 | contig 25927 bp, 23 predicted proteins | sample AutmiccBRH37_all_FD_187383 | JGI IMG/M metagenome (GOLD analysis project Ga0209643, IMG submission 187383) | Deep subsurface microbial communities from Mt. Terri, Switzerland - Autotrophic microbial communities BRH/37_all (SPAdes) (version 2) | ecosystem: Environmental > Aquatic > Deep... | reverse complement strand
TGAACCCTTCGAATTTTTCCTTGTCCATCATTACTGTCCTCCCTTCTTTCGAGGCAATCGTCTTCTCCACATTGGAAATAAGCAAGTCTAATTGTCCTCTTTTCTCAAGAAGCTTCTCATAGTGTTCCTTTAAAACCTTGATACCGTCAAAGGAGGGTGAGGTAACAATATCTTTTATGCTTTTCAAGCTCACACCCAGTTCTCTATAGAACAAAATCTGTTGTAACCTATCTACTTCATTTTTACCGTATACCCGATATCCTGACGAATTAATCCTTGCCGGCTTAAGAATTCCTATCTCGTCATAATATCTTAATGTTCTGGTACTGATTCTAGCCAATCGACTTAATCTCTGTATCGTGTATTCCATATTCTCACCTCCCGACAAGATTACTATAAACCTTAACGTTACGTCAATGTCAAGGTGTCTTGATATATTTTTAATGTAAAAATTTGAAGAAATAAATTAACAAGGATGTTTGTTTTTATGATAGAATAGGATTATAATTTAAGAAGAGGCAATATTCTTAATATATTTGAAACAGTAGCTTAAATTAATAACTATATACAGGTGCAAACTGCTTAATAGGGAAGCGGGTGCGAATCCCGGAACTGTCCCAGCAACCGTAAAGCTGACGAAATGACGTTGAACCACTGCTTTAAAGGATTATGTGTTCCAAGCGGGAAGGTGTCAAAGTAGGAAGAAGCTAAGTCGGTAGACCTGCCTGTATGAAAACTCCTGGGTTTGGGGAAGGTCAACTTGTGTTAGGCTTCTATTCGTCAATGATTTATAGATCCTTAAGCTATGTTGTAAGCGTAACCATTTCCAGGAGGGAAGTGGTTATTTTTTATGGAGGGAATTTTATGTCAATTAATCAAAAACCTTTTTTCTGTTCCTGGAGTGGCGGGAAAGATTCATGTCTAGCTTATTACCGGGCTGTTAAAGAAGGCGGTCTACCGCATTATTTATTGACGATGATGGAAGACGCAACTAGATCCAAATCTCATTATTTGCCCATTAATTTACTGGAAAAACAGGCTGCCGCCATGGGGGTGCCACTTATTTCTCGTTCTGCTGCATGGCAAGAATATGAAGCAGTGTTCTTATCTGTTTTACAAGAATTTAGGAGTGAGGGGATCCAAGCTGGTGTATTTGGTGACATAGACCTTGAAGGGCATAAGGAATGGGTAGAGAAGGTTTGTGCACAAACCAATTTAATCGCCTGCGAGCCTCTGTGGCAAAGAGCTAGAAAGGATTTGCTTCAGGAGTTTATTAATGAAGGGTTTAAGTCTGTTATCGTTGCGGTAAAAGAAGGCGTTTTTGATAAGAATATATTGGGGGAACCGCTCAACTGGGAGTTAATAAAATATTTTGAGGAAATAGGTATCGATCCTTCGGGCGAGGAAGGGGAATATCATACTGTTGTTATTGATGGCCCTATTTTCTCTTCAGAACTGAAAATAGTTCTGAAAGAACAGATATATAACGCGGGTTACTGGTTTCAGGATATTACAGTTTTATAACCTGCTGACATTAATAAATTATTTAGGGGGAATATTATGTCATTATTAACCAAAGTTATTAGTGGAATAACCCCGGTATCAAGGAATGCAGCTGATCTGACTCTTGATATGCGCCTGGGTGAGGTTCGGGATGTCCTTTAGCTTTTAATCTAATTGATAGTGCTTTGCGGTCGGGCGGGAGATGGGAACATTTGAGCAAGGGAATATTGACGGTAGAATATTAGTGGATATCAGAGAGGAGGAAGAAAAGTGCTAGTCTTTATTTCAGGTGGAGTCCGCAGCGGTAAAAGTTCATTAGGCGAGAAACTCGCTGTTTCCTTAGCAGGGGAAAACAGAAAAATCTATTTGGCAACTGCCCGGCATTATGATGACGAAATAACCAAACGTATTCAGGTTCACCAACAGAACCGGACAGGAAAGAACTTTCTAACCATAGATAAAAGCTGGGATATAGGAAGTGTGGTAACTGCCTTAGATGTTAATGATACTGTAATCGTCGATTGTCTAGGTACTCTTCTGGCCAATGAAATGTTTGAACGCCCAGAACGGACCAGTTCTAAATCGAGTTTTGAACCGAATAACTCCAAACAGCTCACCCTTGAAATCAGCACTGAAAAAATACTGGCTGATCTTTATCGGATCTATGATAGAGTCTCTAATCTTATTGTTGTTTCCAATGAAGTATTCAGTGATGGAATCCAGTATCCTAACCCAACAGAGACATATATCCATACTCTGGCTCAGTTACATATTAAGCTGGTGGAAGCCAGTGATACCGCTATCGAGTGTATGTATTCCGGGTACCTATGTCATAAGGGAAATAACACAACTCTTAAACTATCCTTAATATAGAAGTGTATTACCGGACCAACCTAGATTATAAAACCAATAAGGGATTGATAAGGATTAACCATGAAAGATTTTTTGTATTCTATAATAATCACATTTTCCTTTTTCACCATTATTCCATTGCCCATGGTGAATTGGACCAGTAAGCGAATGAGATTCTTACCTCTTCTTATGCCTTTTGTGGGCCTAGGAATTGGGTTGCTGGGATATGGAATTTACAGTTTGCTAATTAATCTGGCTGTTTCGGAATTTAGTAGTGCTGTAGCTATGGTGTTATTTTATCTGGTGATTACCGGAGGACTCCATATGGATGGCCTGATGGATACCGCTGATGCCTATTTCTCCAGACAAACCAAAGAGAAGAAAATGGAAATTATGAAAGATTCCCGAGTAGGTGCTTTTGCGGTTATGGCTCTTGTTTGTCTGTTACTAATTAAGATATCACTTTTTTATGAGATATTTAGAGCCGGAGGAGGAACAGGCATTCTACTAATAATGATTCCGATATTGTCCAGGACAGTTCAGGCCTTGATGCTTTGCCATTTCCCTTTTGCCAAGGAAGATGGTTTAGCTGTTATGTACAGCCAAGCTACAGGACAGAAAACTTCGCTTCTATTAACTATTTATTTTGTACTCACGAGTGGGATAATTTATTTACTGTTTAATATGACGGCTTTATTATTACCCTTGGGTCTATTGACTTTTACAGTCTATTATTACTTCTCTGTCAAGAAGAACTTCGGCGGGATTACCGGAGATATAGTAGGTACTTATGTTGAGTTGGCAGAGGTTTTGATGCTGGGGTTGTTACTCGTTCTTTAGTTCTCCAAGTAGTTGAAGAGGTAGGTGGAATTAGAATGATTTTCATTTTTGGTGGTAAATATCAAGGCAAGACAGCTTATGCTTTAACACAATATAATGAAAAATTTAAAATCTGCGATTTGGCTGAAGAGAGCATGTCCAACATCTATGCGGCAGATATTATTAAGAATGTTCAAGAGGGAATTAGGCAGTTATTAGCTCAAGCTATCTCCCCGCTGGATTATTTTTCCGAAAACATCGACTGCTTCGATCAAAAAATCCTTATAGGTACAGAGATCGGATGTGGTATTGTACCGTTGGAAGAGAAGGAAAGAATCTGGCGGGACGAAACAGGCAGAGTGTATCAACTGTTGGCAAATAAAGCTTGCAAAGTAGAGCGGATCTGGGCGGGTATCTCGATGACGATAAAGGAGTAAATCCGAGGAGGATAGCAATGAAAGGGTTATTTCATATCTATACCGGTGAGGGAAAAGGGAAGACAACGGCGGCATTAGGTTTAGCCTTAAGGGCATATGGTCAAGGTTTCAAGATTCTCTATTGCCAGTTTTTAAAGTCAGGGGATTCTGGCGAATATAAGGGGCTCGATCTGTTCAATGATAACTTGACAGTAATTAAGTCTCAGCCAGTAAGAGGATTTATATGGAATATGCAGCCGGAAGAGCGGGAAAGAATCTGCCAAGAACAAAGTGATCTGTTTGCCAAAGTAGTCAGCCAAGCTGAAACCGGGGAATATAATCTGGTTATTCTGGATGAAGCTGTGCTTGCTTATGAGCTAGGTATTCTTAAGACAGAAGAAGTGCAAAGATTTATTCAAAATCGCCCGCAGACTCTGGAATTGGTATTTACCGGCAGGGGTAATTCGCAGGATCTAATTGCTTTAGCTGATTATGTTTCAGAGATAGTAAAGATTAAACATCCTTATGATCAGGGGATTGAGATGAGAAAAGGAATAGAGTATTAACATGGCCCACAATATTTATCTGATTCGGCACGCTAGAACTCAAGCAAATTTTGAAGGTCGCTATGCAGGTTCCAGCGATGAATGTTTAGCTGAAGCAGGGATTAGCCAACTCATGGAAAAAGTAAAAGCAGGTTACTATCCGAAGGTCGATCTTGTATATGTCAGTCCTATGAAAAGGTGTCAGCAAACAGCCCATCTAATATACCCTCATCTCCCTTTGAAGGTTGTACCTGATTTTGCTGAATACGACTTTGGAGAATTCGAAGGCAAAACATACGAGGAGTTAAAAGATAACCCTGTTTATAAAAACTGGGTCGACAGCGAAGGGGTAGATAAAGCACCTGGAGGTGAGAATATGGAGAATTATAAGCGACGGTGTTGTGAAGCATTTGAACAGGTCCTAGATGAAATAAGGGAATGGGGTATTGCGAATACCGCTTTAGTCGTTCACGGGGGTACTATTATGGCTATAATGGAAAGATTCGGACAAGATGAAAAAAGTTTTTATGACTGGCAGCTTCCTAATTGTGGGAGTTATAAGTTGGTCGTGAAGACTTGCGGTTAATTTTAATTTGTGTTAAAGGAGATGATTCTTATGCGTCGTAGCACAGTGATTATTGCAATTATCCTGATCTTTTTGTTTGCTTCATTGTCTGGGTGCAGTACTAAGAATGGAGATCAAACCCCTCAAGCACCCCCAGAGGGGCTCAACGTTTCCAATGATGACAAAACTGTTTATCCGTTTACTCTCGTAGATGATACAGGGACTGAAATAACTATCCCGGCTAAACCTCAGAGAATAGTCTCCCTCTTGCCCAGCTCTACGGAAATACTTGCCGCTCTTGGACAGACTCCGGTAGCTGTGACCCAGTGGGATGACTACCCTGCAAACATTCAAGAGAAAGCTGAATATATTTTCGAAGATGCTCTTAACCCGAACCTGGAACAGCTTCTTAACCTGCAGCCAGATCTGATTATGTTCTGGCTAACATCCCAAGAGGATACAGATAAAATTAGAAATTTGGGAATACCAGTGGTGGTATTCGATGACAAGAATATTTCTGAAGTATATGATACTATAGCCCTGACAGGCAAGATTACGGACACCCCAGAACAGGCCTCACAAATAATCGAGCAGATGAAAGCAAAAGAAAAAGGGATTGAAAGTAAAATAGATAAGCTTTCTCAAGAGGAAAGACGCAAAGTCTGGATTGAAGTGGACAGTAATCTGTATACCGCTGGCAGCGGGACGTTTTTGGATGAAATCATTACAAAGGCGGGCGGTGTGAATATTGCTCGGGATGTTAACGGTTGGGGGAAATTCAATAGTGAACAGGTTATTGCCCGTAATCCCGACGTTATTTTTGAAACTTATAGCTATTTTGATAAGAACGCCATCGAGAATATTCTAAAGCGTAAAGGCTGGGAAAATATTGAGGCTATAAAAAACAAGAGGGTCATAGGGCTGGACAATAACATTATCAGTAGACAAGGACCAAGAATAGTTGACGGTTTGGAAATTGCTGCCCATGCTATCTATCCAGAATTATTTGATGGGAAATAATATTAATGAAAAAGAACAATTATACTCTGCCGCTTATGGGGCTTATACTTATAGGTTCAATGCTAATTACTCTAAGCATCGGATCTGTTCAAGTCCCTATCGGCTTAACTTTTAAAATCTTATTAGATCAAATACCTTGGGTGGTTATTAATCCGGATTGGACTGTTACGCAGGAAGCTATTATTGTTGGGCTGCGCCTCCCCAGAGTTTTCTTGGCGGTAATCGTAGGGGGAATGTTAGCGACTGCAGGGGTAGCTTTTCAAGGGGTTTTACGTAACCCTTTGGCTGACCCTTATATTCTGGGTATCTCCTCCGGTGCAGCCGTGGGTGCTGCCGCGGCTATCCTCTTCGTTAACACAGCCAACCTATTTTTGGCGAAACTAGCTTTACCCCTATTTGCTTTTTTGGGAGCGATCTTATCTTTAATGATGGTTTTTGCTCTGGCTTGGCGCAGAAACCGAGAAGCAGTTTCTCTTATTTTAGCCGGAGTTGTGATTCAATCTTTTCTGGGTGCAGTGCTTTCTTTCGCCGTTACTATCTCCGGCACCAAGCTTCGAACCATCGTTTTTTGGATGATGGGAAGTTTAACAGGTGCTAACTGGTCTAGTATCTTTTTTCTGATTCCTTATCTGATTATTTGTTTTATCCTTATCTATGCCTTTTATAGGAATCTGAATATCCTCTCCCTCGGAGAACAAGCAGCCCACCATTTAGGGATGAATGTGGAGAGAATCAAAATCCTTGTCTTATTAGCGGCCTCCCTTCTTACCGCTGCGGCAGTTTCTGTAGTAGGTATAATAGGTTTTGTCGGGTTAATTGTTCCTCATATTATCCGGCTTATAACCGGACCGGACCACAGGATTCTTATACCTGTAGCCTGCCTTGCAGGGTCGGTTTTCCTTCTCTGGTCGGATACCTTGGCTAGGACCATTATTCCGGCTATGGAGATTCCCATTGGGGTGATTACTGCTTTGGCTGGAGCACCATTTTTCGGCTATCTTCTAAAGAAAAGGATTTGAGAATATGTCCAATGTTTTTGAATTACAAAACATATCTTTTAAGTACAACGAGACTTCGATATTGCATGAAATATCCTTGCAAATACCTCGAACTCTGATAACCGGAATATTGGGGCCTAACGGTAGTGGTAAAACCACTTTGCTGAAAGTTTTAAGTGGCATCTATAACCCCAGCAAAGGATATGTACTGCTTAATAATAAACCTTTAGGACAATATTCCCGGCCGGAAATCGCCAGGCAGATTGCATTTTTAGAACAAAATATTTCTACTTCTTTACCTTTTACAGTCCGGGAAGTGGTAGAGATGGGTCGTTTTCCTTGGTTAAAGCCTTTAGCCCCTCTTTCCCTTAAGGATAGGGAAATCATTGATTATGCTTTGAATTGCTTCGATCTAATAAACAAGCAGGATCAAATAGTCGAGACTTTAAGCGGTGGGGAAAGGCAGCTGGTTTCTTTGGCCAGAGCCATGGCTCAAGAGCCAAAAATTCTGATTTTAGATGAACCTACCACTTATTTAGATATTGGACATCAAAGTATGGTAATGGAATATCTGCGCAAATGGCATAATCATTTCGAGACTACTATTATAATGGTTATTCATGACCTGAACCTCTCTAGCCAATACTGTGACCACCTAGTTGTCCTTGAACAGGGAAACATTGTAGCAGTGGGAAATAAAAATGAAGTTCTCTGCGAGGAATTAATAGCTAAAACATACAAAGCAAGCTTTTCTATGATTAAGCACCCTGTTTCAGGAGTACCGCAATTTTTGCCCTTTTTTGTTGATTAAGAATACTGTCGGAAGTCTTCCATCATTTACAATATTTTGTTATAATTATATTATAATTAAATTAATAATGATTTGAAAGAGGAGTTGCGATTATGAAAGACTTAAAAGGTACGAAAACAGAAAAGAATTTATGGGAGGCTTTCGCTGGAGAGTCTCAAGCTAGAAACAAATATACTTATTTTGCTTCTGCGGCCAAGAAAGAAGGTTATGAGCAGATAGCTGCAATATTTCAGGAAACTGCAGATAATGAGAAGGAACATGCAAAGATCTGGTTTAAAAAGCTTCAAGGAATAGGTAATACCATGGAAAATCTTGCTCACGCAGCGGCCGGAGAGAACATGGAATGGACAGATATGTATGCAAGAATGGCAAAAGAAGCCAGAGAAGAAGGCTTCGACGATATCGCAAAGCTTTTGGATGGCGTTGCTAGAGTTGAAAAAGAACATGAAGAAAGATATAAAAAACTTCTTCAAAGCCTTAAAGAGGGTAAGGTATTCAAAAAAGAACAGCCAGTGTTATGGCATTGCAGAAACTGCGGACATCTATCAGAGAGTATCGAAGCCCCAGATGTTTGCCCTGTCTGTGATCACCCTAAGGCTCATTTCCAACTGTTCGCTGAAAATTATTAAGTTCGAATAAATAGTAAAGTTAGGGACGGTTCTTCACTTGAAAAATCAAGTGAAGAACCGTCCCTAACTTTAATTTAATCTTATAGATAGTTAAGTAACATAGTCGCAATGGAAAAATAAATTGTTAAGCCGACAACATCGTTGACTGTAGTGATAAATGGTCCTGAAGCAACCGCTGGATCTAACTTGAAATAATGAATTATTAAAGGTATTACTGTACCTATCAAGGTTGAGACAACTAAAACACAGAATAAAGAAAACCCGACGATGAATCCTAGAATTGGGTGCCCACCGGCAACCACTTGAGAGATTAGCGATACAAGAACACCACAAACTACACCGATTATTATCCCTGTCCCAACTTCCCTCTTAATCAAATTAACTACCCTAGTCCGATCAAATTTTTCTAAGGCCAGCCCACGAACAACTACTGCCAATGATTGGGTACCAATATTGCCACCCATTCCGGCTATTAAAGGAATAAAAATCGCTAGAATTGTAAATTTTCCTAATGTTTCTTGAAATGAACCGATGATACCTGCCGTGATCATACCGATAAACAGTAAAAGCACGAGCCAGGGTAGTCTCCTTTTGGCAGCTTCCATCGAAACCATATCAAGGTCCACTGCTCCTCTCGCTGCAGAGATATCGCCAAAGTCTTCGGTGGTTTCTTCCTCTAAGACATCTATGACATCGTCAACAGTTACGATGCCCATGAGTATACCGTGGCTATCTACAACAGGAACAGCAAGGAAGTTATAATCCTTGATAACTTTTGCTACTTCTTCCTGGTCTTTTAAGACAGACACCGAAATCGCATTGGTATTCATAATTTCCTTAATTCTTTGATCAAGTCCAGCAACAATCAAATCTCTAAGGGATATAACCCCGACTAGCTTTTCGTTATTATCAATCACATATAAGTAATAAATGGTCTCAGCATCAGGAGCTTCGGCCCTAAGTTTCTCGAGTACTTCTGCTACAGTTTCATGCGCTTCCACCGCTACATACTCCGTAGTCATAATAGCACCGGCAGTCTCATCTGGATACTCCAACAGATCTTGGATATCCTGGGCCTCTTCATCATCCATATTTTCCAGGAATTTCTTAGCTGTCAGATCATCTATCTCTCCCAAGAAATCTGCAGCATCATCAGAGTACATGTTGTTGAGCATACCAACAGCATATGGATATTCCAGTTCTAAGAGAACTTCTTTTTGCTCTCTGAATTCGAGTCCTTGGAATACATCAGCAAATTCTTCAGACGACAAATGTCTATAGATAATCCTACGTCGGTCCGGCTCAAGCATCTTGAACAAATTAACTTGGTCTGTAGGGTGAAGGTCTAAGAACAATTCACGCCATGTAAAAATTTCTTCATTATCTATTGCTTTAATAATCCGAGCAATATTATCTTCAGTCAAATAGACCATCGGAATCCCTCCCTACTTATTAGAATGCGAAGAATATAGTATAACTTATGTAATAAAATTATTTTTGACTTTGCAATGGCATTTAGCTCATTTTGTCCTACTCTTCCAAAAAATATAAAACTCTTCAACAAAGAAGAGTTCAAAGCAAAAACCTTTAATACAAATTAACGTGTTTTCATGTATTAAATCGTATGTCTTCCCTCCACTCGTTGAGTTTAAGCACTATATGGCATAGGACAGAACCAGCTACATTAATAAGACCTTAAGCCGATCTTTCTTGTTAACCCGTTGGCATCTCTCGATGTTTCTGGGCAGCAGCATATCTCCATATAGGAGCCTCACCTAACGAAGCTATAACATTATCATCCCCATCATAATACACTTTACAATTATTCGTCAATATTTGATACAAACAATATTCTTGATTTAGATGACTTCATCTTCAGGTTCTTTATAAGGGAAAAAGAAAGAGTTAATTATAACAGCAATGACTATACCAATGAAAGTTTCGATTATCCTCGCATAAGCATGCTGTAAAGGAGTTTCGTTAGCAAGTATCATTATGGCTAGAAAAACAATGCAGGCCAAACTAGCTGCGTTCTGTTGGTGAATCAAATTGCTTAAATAAATAATAATGACGATTCCAAGTGCTATCAGAAAGATATTATTCGGGGCTATTGAGGCAAATATTATACCAATTCCTGCTCCTACAAGAGTTCCAACCATCCGTTCCACTCCGGCCTTAAAAGAAACATCAACTGTAGTCTGCATGGTGACAACTGCTGCGATACAAGCGAAAAAGGGGTCCATATTTAATAGCCTGAGAACAATAATGCTCAAAACAACTGATATAGCAGTCTTGATATTGCGCATACCTAATTTGGGAATATTCACTAAAGCCAACACTCGATTCATTCCTCTTTCGCAGATTAAACTTTCGTCGCATAATACTGTTAAATCTTTGTATATTATATAAGGTTTTATTGGTAAAGCATATATTAAGCAAACTTTTAATGATATTCTAGTATTTCCCCGTTCCAAAACAAATAAATATACTTTTTTATGACTTTCTTACCGGTAAGCATCTCCAAAGCTCTTGAATAATAATCAATCTGTGTCCGATATTTCCCTCTCAAGACCTGGGCTTGGCCAGCAGCTACATAATCAGTCTTATAATCTAATAACACAAGACCATCTGCTTCTTCAAAGTAACAGTCTATGATGCCTTGAAGCAGCACCGTCTCATCTTGTCCTTCAATATCAACAATATCTTGGTAGATTTCGCTGCAAGGTATTTCAATATTAAACCGTACTTCCCTATTAACTTTGTTGGCAGCTAAAAGCCTCCTGCCTAAAGAAGATTCTAAGAATCTCCTTATCCTATCGGTCTCAACGCATTCTGCTTGTTGCTTAGTCAGCAGAGCGTTAGCAATCATGGTCTCTATCTGAGCCTCAAGATCCTGGTTTTTGTAATTTAGATGCTGCATGACAAAGTGCAGAATAGTCCCCCTTTCTGCTGGACTCAGCCCTTTACTCTCCTCTAGGAAAAGTGGTTTCTTGATTAAGGATGGTTGATCTTCAAGGAACATATTTATGTCTTCTGTATAATCTCTTTCCAAACGCCTTTTGAGTTCTGTCACAGATAGTTTAGGAGGGACTTCAGAAAACTTGGTGAACGAATATTCCCAACTAAGTCTCCTGTTGATTTCCAGTGATGCGTCCGTGTCCACTTCGGATTCACCTAATCCATCCAGCCAGTCAATGAATTCGGATTCATCCTTTTCTTCATTAGATTGGGACTTTACAATATCATTTTTATACCATATCTTCGTATCCCAGACGGAGGGATGATTTAACAGGAAATCAGAGAACTCCGTTAAACCTGCCTGTTGACGAAGCAGGCTACAGGATTGATGCCGTAACAGAGCAGGTATTAACCAGTCTAGATATCTCAAGCCATTAAGAATCTCATAAGGTGAAAGCTTACCCTCTCCAGTTGCAGAACATTTGCCCCATTTTGTCAGAGAGTTTTGAACATCACTGACTGCTCCTGTGATAATTAGTTTCTCTTTGGCTCTAGTCAAAGCCACATAAAGGATTCTCATTTCTTCTGACAAGGTCTCAGCTTTTATCTTCTGCCTTATAGCTTGTTTAGGTATAGATGGATACGATAGTCTAAGAGAGTGGTCTACCATATCAGGTCCCAAACCTAGTTCTTGATGATAGAGAATGCTCTTATTCATATCCTGCAGATTAAACCGCTTACCACAACCGGCAAGAATAACGACAGGAAATTCTAGACCTTTACTTTTGTGGATACTCATTATCCGCACGACATTATCGTTTTCACCGAGGATCTTGGCACTCCCCATATCACCCCGATTACTCTTGAGCTTATCGACAAAATTAATAAAATTGAATAATCCTTTATAACTAGTCTCTTCAAATTGTCTAGCCCGCTCAAATAGAATCCTCAAGTTGGCTTGCCGCTGTTCTCCTAGAGGCAAGGCTCCTATAATTCCGTAATAACCAGTTTCCATATAGAGCTGCCAGAGAAGTTTATCCACAGACATATAAAGAGACATATCCCGCCATCTTTGAAGGTTACCTAAGAATGTAGCTGCCTTGGAGGAAAGCCGTCCTGAATCTTCGGCTAGACCCTGTAATGCTTCAAAGATTGGAGCTTTACGATTTATAAGGCGCAATTCTGTTAGTTCATCAATAGTAAATGAAACGATGGGTGATCTAAGCACTGCCAGTAAAGGGATATCCTGCAGAGGATTATCGATAATCTGGAGTAAGGATAGAATCACTTGTATCTCAGAGGTCTTGAAGAAACCCGTTCCTGTATCCGTAAAGACCGGTATATTCTGAGCCGTCAGCTCTTCCTTGAATACATCAGCCCAGTTCTTCGTTGTTCTCAAGAGGATAACGATGTCCCGATAATCTACCTCTCTGTATTCGTCACTATCCTTATCGATAATTCCTAAGACCTTGCCTTGATTATCTGGCTGTTTAAGGGCCTGGATTCTTTTGGCTACAAGTCGGGCTTCGCATTGAATCGCATCAAGCATCTCTTCATCAAGAGCTGAGTCTTCTCCAACTTCAGCTTCATCGCTGTCTAATTCTTGGGTATAAACAGTCTCCTCTCTAGAAGCTGATTGAATCAAATGAAGTTCTGGGGCTCCTCCGATGAAGAACCTTTCTTTCGTATTCTTTATGAATTCAGCACCGGGATTCAGCGCTTCCTTATCTGTATAATCCAGTTCTCCCACATTTTCTGACATAATCTGGTGGAAAATGTAATTGATTGCTTGTACTACCTCCGGGCGGCTGCGAAAGTTTTTATAAAGTGTTATCTTCCTAGAAGGACTACCTTTCTCAGAAGAATATTTGTTGTATTTGAACAGAAACAGTTCCGGTTTAGCTTGTCTGAACCTATAGATACTCTGTTTAACATCTCCTACCATGAATATATTCGGTTTGGAAATCCTTTCCCTAGATATCAAGTTAACGATGAGTTCCTGAACCATATTACTGTCCTGATACTCATCAACAAGAATTTCCGCAAATTGTTCTCTATAGGTGACTGCCGTCGTTGAGGGTATGTCCTTTCCTTGTTCATCCTGTTCGATTAGAATCTGTAGACAAAAATGTTCCAAATCATTGAAGTCAACAATGGATTTCTTATTTTTCTTTTCCTTATATTTAGCACTGAATTCTGTTACCAGCCCAACCAGACACTGAACGAGCGGGTAGAGATTCTTGAAATCCTCGTATATCTCCTTAGAATCTAAGGAGATTGATTTTTCTTTAATATCGCTAAGACGCTTCTTGACATTATCCCTAATATCTTTAACATATTCCTGTTTATTCTTATCCGTATCTTTACCGGCAGGAGGTAACCGGTTAAAGCTTAACGCTTGTAACTCATCATAAATATTATCCCATTTGGTTTTGCTTGCTCGGGAACACATTTTCAATAAGGCTTCGATATTAGCTAAGTCCTCTTGGTACACCAATAGATATCTATCCAGACTAGGTTCACCTTGAATGATTTCTACCGCATTATTCATTATCGTCTTAAGACCTTGTAATTCGATTTTCACGCTCTTGAGTAGTACTTCCCCACATGGCGTCTGGCTGAAATCATCTTGTTCGGAAGCATTAAATAATTCGGCCATCTCTTGAAGCCATCTTTCAGGGTGAGGGCTGCTCTGGATAAACTCATAGAGACTCAAGATCATATCTTGTAATGCTTGATCATCTTTGTTGCCACCATAGCATTCTAAAAGCTCAAAGAAACACCTATGCCCATCTTCATTTTCATAGAGCTCCTCGAAAAGCTCACTTAAGACTTCCAGTTTCATTAAGGTGGCTTCAGTTTGGTCAGCTATCCGGAAGCCTGGGTCGATATCGATACGATGAAAATTACTGCGAATCACTTCCAGACAGAAAGAATGAATGGTTGTGATACTTGCTTTGTTTAAGAGTGTCAACTGTCTTTGGATCTTCGGGGACCCCGAATCCTCTTCTAGTTTAGCCGAGATTGCTCTCGCTATTCTCTCCCTCATTTCAGTTGCTGCAGCATTAGTAAAAGTAACTATAAGAAGTCTGTCGATGTCTAGTGGATTATGGGCATCTGTTATCTTCCGAATTATTCTTTCAACCAGAACAGCAGTTTTCCCGGCTCCTGCAGCTGCCGCTACCAGTAAGTTGCAGTCCTGGTCAGTGATAGCTTCCAATTGTTCGTTAGTCCATTTTGTATCTGCCATTACTGCTCACCACCGTTCTCTGCTATCAGCTTCCAGATATCCTCATCTTTCTGATCACGAAGACTCTGGTAATTATTCTCTTTTAAAGCAGGATCGAACTGACATACTGCAGAATAATTACAGTAAGTACAGGAAGTAATCCCTTTTTTCTTATAAGGTTTTATAGCAACATTCCCTTGCATAATCTCTTCTCCTAAATCTTTCAACAGCTTTCTTACATAATTGTGCAGCATTTTAAATTGAGTCAAGGAAGCTACTTTAGATGCTTTACCCAGAACATCTCCTTGATTGATGGTAGCTGGAATTATTGAAGAAGGCCCCTGCAGAGATCTATCCATCTCCCTTATGAGTTTTACATCCGCAAGTAGTAAACCCTTCATCTTCAACTGTTTCATAATAGCTATTTCGATCTCTTCTTCAGGAATCTTACTGTTTCTTCTAATGATAGGGTCATCGATGCGGAAGTAGAGAACACCCCCTGGGAGGATAGGCGAAGTCAAATTCATTTCACCATTTTGAGTTATAGCGTCCAGATAGGTTAATAGTTGAATTTGCAGGCCGTAATAGACATCAGAGAGTTTTAAGTCCTTACCACCCGATTTATAATCGACAATTCTAAGGTAGGTACCTTCTTCTGTCTCTAAAGTATCCACTCTGTCGATTCTGCCAACAAGATTTATCTTAGTGCCGGAATCCAATTCAATCATAATTGGAGGAAATTGTTCACTTTCCCCAAATCCCAGTTCATATCCCAAAGGTTCAAAACTACTGCGTTTAATATGCTCAGCGATAAGCCAAACAGCTCTGGAGACAACCCGCTTCAGTCTAACGGTAAGGGCAGTATATCTTTGGGAACCTGCAAGTCCAGCTCCTCTCATCTTTGCCAGTAATTCATCCACTATGTCAGAAACCTTTTCCTTACACCAATCTTTATCCAATTCCCTCCAGGAAATATTCTGTTCAGAGATATAGAGAGAAAACTTTTCGATGACTTTATGCATGAATGTGCCTATATCAGGAGGATTCAAGCAGTATATTGTTCTTTCCTTAGCACCTAGCCCATACTGAACATAAAAAGCGAAGGGACAGGCTTTATATCTTTCTAAACGTGAGACGCTTGCATAAGCAGGAGAACCATAAAGAAGTTCCATCTTTTCTTGGTTAACAGACTGGGCTATATTTTTATAAAGAAAAGCTGAACGGACAGCCTGGAAAATATCCTGCCAATCCTGCTGGGACATAAACCATCGATATACTTCCTGCCACAATGACTCCATATCTCCTCCATCAGCCTTAGAACGAATCTCTGAAACCATCTGTCTAAAAGCAGGTGATCTGCTTGATATAAGTTCTATGGCTGATTCATCGGTCTTGAGAATATTGCTGTTTTCAGTGATCTTAGGAAATAGTTTCTTAAGTCTGGATATAATAATGGACGGCCTCATGCTTCGTCCTTCGTGATCCCCGATTGGCCAACTTAAGCGCAAGTAGTTCCCTGCAGTGGCCAAAGTTCTATAGACCAAATATTGTTCATCAAAAGCTTGTGCTCGTGTATCACCGGCCAACTCGATTCCAGCTCTATTCAAAGTTTGCCTGTCTAAATCAGAGAGGATGCCTTCTTCCAGGTCAGAGGAAGGAAACACACCATCATTGACTCCGAGGAGATATAAAGCTTTGAGCTCATGGCTCCGGGAACGTTCCACGCTCCCTACTAACACCTGGTCCAAGGAAGCTGGTATTAGCCCTATCTTGTATTCTCTTAAACCAATCTCCAAAATATCAGCAAACCTCTCCAGGCCAAGGGTTTCATCTCCCATAACTTCTACGGTTTGGTCTAAAACATCCATCAAAGTATTCCAAACTTGGGAGTATTCATTAGCAAGACTTAGTTCGCCACTTAGCTGGAACTGTTTAATGAGATCTTCTATCCTGGCAGGTACTTCTATATAACAAAGAAAATCATAGAGGGCCGTACATATCTCCGAAGCTTTTCTTCTGCCTTTGGTCCTTTGACGGAATTCCAGCAGGGGACTTGAGACAGCCTCCCTGATACAATTGAGCTCTTGTAGAACATCTTCAGATTTCTCAAAGTCATTTTCTTCAGGAAGCAGGTTGGTGCTCATATCCCAGTTCTCTTCCTTAGTCCAACGGCTTCCTCTGATGCCGCAAGCCAGAACATAGTTCTCGAGTTTATCGATACTCGCTCTTTCCAGCCCTGTAAGGCCTGTTTTCAGATAACGAAAAACTGCTTCATAAGACCAGTTCTCTTTGAATATGTCCAACATAGACAGGATAAGGCGAACAAGAGGATGGTTCGTGATATCCACTTTTCTATCCATGAAAAACGGTATATTATACTCAGTGAAGATGACTTCTATAAGCCTCTCATAGTTCGGCAAATCTCTTGTTACTACAGCGATATCCCGGTAGCGCATCCCTCTATCTCTACAAAGTCGGAGAATATCTCTGGCAGTCGCTTCAATTTCCGCAAAGATATTTATCGAAGAAAAAAGAGAAATATCCTTAGTTTGGAAAGCAAATGTCTTATGTGGATAGGCATAAAGATTCTGCTCAAGATGAGCAAGCTCAGGACTGCTGTCAAATCTAAAGAGGGGTTGTCCTCCTAGAAATATAGGTTTTTCTATCTTGCTGCCTGTTTCTTGGGCAATTTTAATTATTTTGTGGTATGTATTTTTTACCGAAGAGAATACTTCCTCTTCACCCTTGTACTCTAAACTGTCTGTACATAAGCTGATATTTACCCGTTGGGTTTTGGTTAACAATTTGGAAATCACCCTAAATTCTTGGGGGGTAAAACCGTTAAAACCATCTATCCAAATCTCTGCATTATCATATAAGTCACAGTTAGAAAGCTTATCCGAAACTATGGTCAGATCATCGTCGCTATCCCTGTATCTTTGAGCGACAATCCTCTCGAACTCAACATAAATAGCATTAAGCTCTTTCATCTTATCCTTAAGCTGATTGTCTTCCTCTATGTTTCTGCTCACTTCTTCCAAGAGTGAGGGTGAAATGCTGTATCTCTTGAATTCACTTATGAGAGTAGCCAATGTATTCACAAAACCTTGTCGATCTGCCGATTTGGCGAATACTTTTAGGTTATTTTTAATCTTATCCAAGACCCTGTAAATAATCATACATTTACCCGCAGAGTGGATATGAGGATATGTGATACCGCCTTCCTGACTAAAGATCCTAAACGCCAAGCGACGGAAACTCAGGACTTCAGTTTCTAGAATTCCTCCCGTCCCTAGTACTCTAATAAGATCTCTTTCCGCCTGTAAGGTAAATTGTTCAGGAACAAGCAAGACTAGCGGATGAGTGATTCCACTGCTAATCCTTAATTGTATTTCATTCAGACAAAAATGGGTCTTACCGCTTCCCGCTCGACCATAGATTATTCTTATACTCATAAGTCTTCTCCAACTCCAAAATAAGTGAAACTTTACTAACTTTCAGAATGTATCCCTAATGACTAGTTGGAACTAATTAATAACAACAAAGACGCTGCAAATTTCTCATTATCTTCTCTTGTGCGCTTCTTAGGATTTGTTGTTCTCCCTCCACTTCGCCTTACCTTCTGTCCCAAAAAACGTTCAAAAAGAAGTTTGTCCATATTATAATCAGTATAGATAAGACCATTGTTATTCAGTGCTCTGGCTCCTTTCCCTAGAACCATTGCCGCTAAACCAAAGTCTTGGGTTACCACGATATCCTCTTGGGAAAGAATCTTCATCAGTGCAAAGTCTACGCTGTCTCTAGCTTTATCAACAGTAATAATCTTACTATACCCATCATTCAATTCATGTGAAGTATCGGTAAGCATAGTTACCGGGATATGATATTTTTTAGCAGTGCTAACGATAATATTTTTGACTGGACAAGCGTCGGCGTCAACTAGTATTTTCATTCGTCCATATCTCCGGGCAGTTTACAAGACATATGATTCTTTATTTCTTTGCCTGTATTAGATTGTAATATTTGTTCAGCTAAGGCATTAAGCATTCCTTTAAGCACCACTTTATGCATAGGATAAAGAAAGTACCAATACATCAGCCCTGTTAGTCCCTTAGGTTCAAAAAAAGCCGTTTGAGTAATAAGCAACTTTTTATCCTCTAGTTCTTTAATTTCGAATTGCAGCCAGGCTCTACTTACCATTCTCATTTCTGACCGTAATCTAAGGAGACAATTGGTCTTCAGATCTTCAACACGCCAGAAACCCAGCGTATCTCCTACCCTTAGATTAGTGGGACATCTGCGTGCCCTTTTTAACCCAACTCCTCCAGAAATTCTATCGATGAAGCCTCTTACATGCCATAAATAATTAGCAAATAACCACCCTTCATTTCCACATGTGATGACTTTAAATGCTGTAGTTATATCAGAGAAAACTTTTATTTGTCGTGTTTCTTTAATCATACCTTCAATATTAGTGAGTTTGACCCATTCAGACACTTTCCCTCCGAAAGAGGAGTACGCGTCCTGCCAGGTTGTTAGAACCTGACCCTTTCCTATTCTTTCCAGAGCAAATCGTACCGCTTGTTCATAACTGATAGGGGCAATATCAAATAGTCTCTTTGCCGAGTCATCTTTCACTACTACCTCATTCTTAAGGCCTTCTATCAAAGGCCGGGCAATATTAGCAGGGATGGGTGTTACTAAATCTACCAAGAAAGCTGAAATGTTTGTGGACATGAAAGGAACTTCTAATACCTTTCTTTTTATACCACGAATTTCTGCATACTTGAGCATCATCTCCCGGTAAGTCAAGATCTCACTACCTCCAATTTCTATGATAGCTGATTCTGTTTCGGGGATTTCTAAACAATCTGCCAGATAACTCAAGACGTCTCTGATAGCAATTGGTTGAGCACGGGTCCCGATAAGCTTAGAAGTCACCAAAACAGGTACTCTTTCAACGGTATTTCGAATTAACTCAAAGGAGGCACTCCCTGACCCTATAATTTGAGCCGCTCTGAATTCGGTAACCGGTATTCCCCATTCTCTCAAGCAGTTCCCTGTTTGTTGGCGGCTTTTTAAGTGTTCAGATAATTGTTCATTATTCTCTCCCAACCCACCAAGATAGATAATCCTTTTCACACCGGCTTCCCGAGCTGCTTTCCCGAAGTTTCTGGCGGAGGTCAAGTCTCTTTTTTGAAAGCCTTCTCCCCCAGCCATGGAATGCACTAGGTAGTAGGCGACAGAAACATCTTTCATTGCAAGCAGTAAGGTTCCATATTTCAGGACATCTCCGGCCACTATTTCTATATTACTCCATCCTCTACCTTCGATAATAGAAGGGTCGCGTACTAGGCAGCGAACCTTATAGTTACGCTCAAGTAAGATAGGCACAAGCCTTCCGCCGACGTAACCTGTTGCTCCAGAGACTAGAATAATGGGTTTCCTACAATTGTCCATAAAGTCACTTTCCTTAAAGATATATAACACAACGTCAAATTAATAAGTTTATCTGCAAATCAGAGTTAGTAATAATGTGGTTATTATAACTATAAGTATTATTTCTCCGAATGTCTGTTTAATTCCTCTATATCCAATGCATTATACAATGTGCTGTAAAGAGCAAGTGAACAACTACGGCGGCGGTACGTTTGTCTCCTGCGAAGAAAAACGCCGAAGCCGGGAACCAAAGAGAATCGCTTACCGGCGCACGGTCAGGCAATGCACAAATATATGAGTATCTGACATTAAGAAGGGGCTGCTGCACTGACCAACTAAGTTGGTCAGTGCAGCAACCCCAAATTGCCTTTTTCTTAGAATGTTTATCTTCTATGGTGTAATTACAACTTTCATTGCACCATCTTTTCGGTTGATGAAATAATCATACCCTTTGGCAAACTCATCAAGAGGGAACGTATGGGTTATAATCCGGCTGGTATCTATCTTACCTTGACTCATAAGAGAAAGAGCTCTCTTACAGTTGTTTCCGCCCTCTCCGCGTACAGTTTTAATACTAATTGCATTAAGCACTGCATAGTCCAGCGCAGCTGTAACCGGTTGCTTATAGAAAGATACACATGTCATAGTATGTCCACGCATAGTGGATTTCAGACAGAGATCAAAGGAAGAATCATTTCCCGCGCATTCATAGGTTCTTTCACAACCGCGTCCACCTGTAATCTCCATTACTGCCGCCAGAGGATCCTCTACTTCATTTACGTTAATAACATGAGTAGCTCCAACGCTCTTGCCAATTTCTAATCTGTCATTCTTGGTTCCTACGAGAATAATTTTCTCGGCTCCAACTGAAGCACATGCTTGAACCATCGATAAACCTATTGGGCCAGGTCCGGTGATAAGAACTGTGTCTCCGGCTATATAGCCACCACTCGTATCAAGTGCCCAGAGAGCACAGCCTAGAGTAGTTACATAAGTGGCTTGTACAGAATCTACATTATCAGGAATCTTATAGATAGCATTGATGTGGTGAACGGCATATTCTGCAAAACCACCGTCCCGGGTCATACCGGATGCAATCTGTCCTTTTTGGGCATAGTTCAGGCAGCTAGTATACAATCCTTCGATACAGTTCTGACAACGGCCACAGCCTTTATGCGCCTCAATGGCAACTCTGTCTCCGATTTGGAATTCATCTACTGTTTCGCCTAGGGCGACAACAGTACCTGCCCATTCATGCCCTTGGGTAAACTCACCATAAGGTGGCATCTTAGGCATTCCCTTAGTGATAATTTTGACATCTGTACCACAGATGCCGCATGCTTCTACCTTGACAAGTACTTCTCCACTGCCTGGTTTGGGAACAGGCTTGTCATTGACTACACGAAAATCATCTTTTCCAAAAAGTACCAAGGCTTTCATCTTTTCAGGTATTTGGTTGTTCATTTTTTTCCCTCCTAAATTTTATATTCGTTAATTTAAGTAATACATGCATCTTACGATGCTATGCGAGGCCCCTATTTTACAGTACTAATAATGGGAATGTCTTTTTAATAAATCTAGTAACTGATAGTTAATCGTTCATAAGTTTATACACAAAAGGGATAACCATTATCATGGCCGCGGCAGCGACATATAAGCCTATCGCCGGAGAATAGATATCTGAAATGAAACCTGTTAGACCAACCCCTAAGGAACCGACCATACCACCCAAACCAACTGTTATACCTGAAGCCATCCCTTTATTTTCAGGGAAGAGTTGATGACTGAACACCATAATTACCGGATCTGAAGAATACAGAGAAGCTCCTAACAATGCAATAAAGACGAATCCTATTACAACGCTGCTGGAATTGACAAAGAGAATAAGTGCTACTGCTGAAAGAATAGCGGATATAATAATTATCGGTTTACGTCCCATAAAATCAGAAAGCGTTCCACCAATCAAGTTTCCCACCATCCCAGCTGCAAAAACAACTGTCAAGAGAAGGTTATATATCCCATATTCAATCCCCGCTTGCTCCCACATGATTGGGACTAAAGTAACCACCGACATCACCGTCATAAAGCGAAGTCCTACAATCGTCAGGAGTGTTAACCCTCCCCTCTGTTTGATAGATTTAAAGAACTCAATGGTGAAGATTTTCCCTTCCCTATGTTTAGGTGCGGGAGGTGGATTCATACTAAAGAACATGACTACAGCCATAACAAGACCGGGTACAGCTAAGATCCATAGACCTTGTCTACCTCCCAGATAAAGAGCTGAACTGGCAAGAATCGGGGCTAATAGGCGTCCAAAGTTACCTCCTAACATAAAGAAACTCATGCCGGATCCTTTATATTTACCGGTCATTTCGCTCATTAAGGATGCAGCATGCGGATGAAAAGCCGCATTACCAATACCTCCCAGGAGGAGGCCAAGTAATAATAAGAGATAAGTGGGTGCCCATCCTAAGGTAAGTGGCACAATTATACTACCCACCAGTAACCCACCTACGACGAAAGCTCTTCCCCCTAAGCGATCTGCCCAAAGGCCAAGCACAGGCTGCATCAATTGAGTTGTAAGAGCAATAACTGTGCTTATCAAGCCTGCGGCAGCTATACTGAATCCAAGCTGAGGCATAAGGATAATAGGTAATAGCCCGGGGTATAAATGCGGGTAAATGTCATTAGCGACATGAGCTGTGATTAGTGTTGCAGCTTTTTGGGGATCGCCTGATTTTTTTTCAGTTTGAACATGTGTTGTGTTTTGTTCATCTACGCTCACAATTATTCCTACCTTCTTTTGTGTATTATCGTTCTACGGATTATCAACTTATCTTTCATTTTTATATAAAACGTCATTTTTTCCTATTCTTAGCCTTCTCTAATTCATCAAGGAAGAATAAATGATTGTCTATTCTCTTTCTCATATCATCTTCTGATTCCAACAATAGCTTCCAACCTTGATCTGTCAAATAATAGTATTTAATCGGCCTTCCGGTATCTGGCATTTCCCACCTAGATGTTATCGCTCCCTCTTCTTCAAGTTCCTGAAGTGTTCTGTATATCATTGAGCTATCGCCTAAAAAACAAGGGATCTCTTCCTCCATCATTTTTAATAATGCCCCACCGTAATTGGGCCTTCTAGCAAGAAACAGAAGTATAAATGAGGGCGCATGGCGAGGAGAATATTTATTCTTTCTCATCTTTATCCCTCCCGTTCTCTAATAATTATTCTAAGATTTCTAATACTTTTACTATAACTTAAAAAGCACTATACTGCAATATGCAGTATAGTGCTTTTTACATAATATTTATGAAAAGTTATTATAAAATAATTATGTTGATTAACTTTTTTCCAGTATAATTCAGACCATACTTCCTTCTCTGTAATAAATGAGTTAAAATACAGATAAAATAAGTTGAAAGTATAATAAAAAGGAGTACCTAGAATGATTTCCGAAAAAATAATGAACAATTTACAAAGATCTTCCTGGATAAGAGCAATGTTTGAAGAAGGTGCAAAATTAGCTGCCATACATGGTGCTGATAATGTATACGACTTCAGCTTGGGTAACCCTTATGCTGAACCTCCAGAAGAAGTACTGAATTCTTTGAGAAAACATATTGATCAAAAAGGTCTTTACCGTTATATGAATAATGCTGGATATTCAGAAGTAAGAGAAAAGATAGCCCAAGCTTTGCAAAAGGAAAGCGGTGTGCAACTTTCTGCAGAGAACGTAGTTATGACTGTTGGTGCTGCTGGAGGGTTGAATGTTGTTCTTAAGTCTATACTCAACCCCGGTGAAGAGGTGATTGTTTTTGCGCCCTACTTCATGGAGTACAATTTCTATGTAGATAATCACGGAGGTAAGACTATCCCCGCATCTCCCGACACTTCTACTTTTGAGCCTGATCTGGAAACCTTAGAAAAACTTATTTCTCAAAATACAAAAGCTTTAATTATTAATAACCCTAATAATCCTACTGGTGTTATTTATAGTGAAGAAAGCTTAAAAATGATAAAAGAAGTCATAACCAACAAGGAAAAAGAGTTTGGCACAACCATCTATATCATCTCCGACCAACCCTATGCGGAAATCGTTTATGATGGTGTCCAAGTTCCTAGCATACTCTCCCTCTTTGAAAACACCATAATAATTAACTCTTTCAGCAAGTCTTTAGGGCTTGCCGGAGCGAGGATAGGTTATATAGCTGTAAGCAGTAAAATCAAAGATGTGGAATTGCTCATTAGCGCCTTAAGCTTTTGTAACCGTACCCTGGGTTTCGTCAATGCTCCCGGGTTATTCCAGAAAGTAGTGGGTGATGCTCTGGAAGCTAAAGTTGATATTGAAGATTATAAAGCCAAAAGAGATTATCTCTATGACAACCTTACTCGAATAGGATTCGAATGTGTCAAACCTCAAGGTGCTTTTTATCTTTTTCCCAAAGCTTTAATTAAAGATGATGTAGAATTTGTAAAATCAGCATTGAATTATAATTTGCTGCTTGTTCCCGGTAGCGGCTTTGGCTGCCCAGGGTATTTTAGAATCTCTTACTGCGTACCTATGGAGACAGTTATTAATTCAATTCCCGCTTTCGAGAAATTAGCTGAGAATTTCAAGTAAGCGAAGCTTAATCTTTATACAATGGGCTATTGCACAATAAACCAACTAAGTTGGTCAAATTTATCTATCTGCCATTTTGAGTAATATCTAAATCAATTGAACAATACTAACTTATAGAATAATTTAAAGTGCAAAAAGACTGTCGAGCCCGTAAATGCCCGACAGTCTTATATTACTCTTTTCTTTTTTAGTGTTTAAGCTAATGCCCAAGCTTCTTTATATACGCGTTTAGTATTGGCAATAACAATCTCCGAAGTTTCTCCGGCCAATAATGGGCGAACTTCGGCACTCATGACAGGTCTGGTATCTCTACCGATAAGTTTCAGGTCCGCTAAAGTCCTAAAATATTTGCTGACCATCATCATATCTACTTCCCCTTCAGGCACTCCGAATCTGGGTTGCAGATCTCCATACATCGGATTAAGTCGATCTTTCATAACACAGTTGCCAATCTGGAAGGCTTTTAGATATTTCTGCAATGTAGTTAAAGTATATTCTATCTCTTCTCCCAGCAGAGGGAAATGAGAAAGATCTGTCAATAAACCGAATCTATCATAGGATGGAGAAAGGGCTTCAGCTATATCTAAAGCATCAGGAGCAGGGCCGATTATAGATTCTTTGTCAATAGATCTATCAAAAATTTTCAAGGTAATAAGAGGATTGCCAAACTCTTTTGCTCTCTCCAAAATTTGCGAGAAAGAATCAATTAGAAGTTTCTTACCTTCTTCTCTTTTCTCCGGTCCAGGATCTTTACCTGCCGGGATTCTGACTGCGGTAGCACCGATGTCATAGGCTTCTTTCAGGCAGTTGAATACAGCTTTAATTGCTTTGTTTCTTTCACCTTTGTCTGGATGATTCAGGTTAAGCTTGTTAGGAAAGATTACAGGCTGAGTAGCATAGACTACTTCCATACCAGACTGGTCAAGGAGTTTTTTCACTTCTTGGCGTTGCTGGACATCTTTAACTGTACCCATCTCGATAGCGGTGAAGAAATCATCTTCACAAAGTTTGCTTACTGTTTTTTCAAAAGGGCCTACACCATTGACACATTCAGGGAAAGCTTTAAAATGGACAATCCCTATCTTCATATACTCGTACATTGAACCTTGCATAAGAATTCCTCCTTTATGTATTGTATATATTTAATTGTAATAACTACCAGTAAATAGGTATTATGAGTTTGAATTATCGGTCTTTGTTTTTTTAACTTTCTCTAATTGGCTTAAGAAGAATAGGTGGTTATCGGTTCTCTTTCTTATGTCTTCTTCAGCGTCGAATAGACTCTGCCAACCTTGTTCGGTCATCTTATAATTTTTGGTTGGACGTCCAGTATCCGGCATCTCCCATTGAGATACAACCAGTCCTTCTTCTTCGAGATCCTGAAGTGTTCTATACACCATAGCACTATCACCTAAAAAGCAAGGGATTTCTTCTTCCATCATTTTCAGTATAGCTCCTCCATAATTCGAGCCCCTGGAGAGAAAAAGCAGAATAAAAGAAGGTGCATGTCTGGGA
>Ga0209643_1001240_pt1 | contig 26018 bp, 22 predicted proteins | sample AutmiccBRH37_all_FD_187383 | JGI IMG/M metagenome (GOLD analysis project Ga0209643, IMG submission 187383) | Deep subsurface microbial communities from Mt. Terri, Switzerland - Autotrophic microbial communities BRH/37_all (SPAdes) (version 2) | ecosystem: Environmental > Aquatic > Deep... | reverse complement strand
CCGCATGGCCGCGATCAATTCGCGCTCCAGGGTCTGGGCGCGGTGGGAGGGGGTGTGTTGGGAGAGGAGGCGACGTCGGGCCGCCTCGCCCATGGCCTGGACGGCGGCCGCCGGGCGCGACAGCGCATCGACGACTGCGTCGCCCGTTTCCGCCAGGATGATTTCTTCTCCCGGCGTGAACAGGGTTTCGAGCCCCGGCCAGGTGTCCGAAATGATCGGACACCCGCACGAAGCCGCCTCGAACAGTCGGATGGAGGGGCTGTGTCCCGCCGCCCGCATGTCGGCGCGGGTGACGTTCAGGGTGAAGCGGCTGGCGGCGTAGAAGGTCGAATGCTCGGCCGGCGGCAGATGGTCGATCCGTTCCACGTTCGCCGGCCAGGCGATATCATCCGGATACTGCGGCCCCGCCACGACGAAGCGCCGGCCGGGCAGCCGTCGAGCCGGCTCGAGCAACAGCCGTTCCAGCGTGGGCTGACGATCCACGCTATAGGTTCCGAGATAGGACAGATCCCAACGCTTCTCGGCCTGTTGCGGCCGGTACGTCGCCGGGTCGGCCGAGCAATAGAGGGCGCGCGCCGCCGGCGAATCCAACTCCTGCTCCAGACGCGCCAGCGTGGGACCGCCTGTGAAGGAGAAATAGACGTCGTAGTCGGGGATTTGCCCCGCCGCGAGATAGTCACACTCGCCCTGCGCCAGCCGCGCCAGGGTGACCGGCGTATCGATGTCATAGAAGGCGACCACGCCCTTGGCCGTGCGCCGGACCCATCGGCCGACCTCGATCCCGTCCGGCACATAAGAGCCGACCATGACCGCGTCGGCGCCGCGCACCGCCTCGCCGTAGCGGTCGAGGTCCCGCAGGTCCGAATAGAAGGCGAGGCGGCAGTAGTCGGGGTCTGACAGATCCCGATGCGCGGCGTACCAGGGCGTCTCCCGCTCCAGGAACAGAATCTCGTGGCCCCGCGCCGCAAAGGCCGAAAGCAGCGCGCGGAAGGTCACGGCGTGCCCGTTCCCCCAGGCGGAGGACAGGCTGAGCCCAAGCACCACCAGCCTCATGCGGCGCTCCTCTCGCGCCGCGCCGTCAGCGCGCCTCTGAACAGCGCGTCGACGGTCTCGGCCCGCTTCGCATAGGTGTGGTCGGCCAGAACGCGGACCCTCGCCGCCTCTCCGATGGCCCGCGCCCGTTCCGGCGTCAGCGCCGCCAGATGATCGGCCACGTCCTTGCCGTCGCGCGCCACCAGCACTTCGACATCGGGCTTCAGGAACTGGTCCACGCCCTCCCAATAGTCGGTGATCAGGCAAGCCCCCGCCCCCGTCGCCTCGAACACCCGGGTGGCCGGCGAGAAGCCGATCTCGGCCATGCTGTCGCGGGCCACGTTCAGGACCGCCAGCGGCGTACAGTTGAAGGCGTTGTGCTCTCCCGTCCCCACATGCCCGACGGCGCGGACATTGGCGGGCATGGATTTGTCGCCCCAGCCGCTCCCTCCCAGCAGGAAGCGTCGCTCGGGCGACAGCGCCGCCGGCTCCAGGAAGAACCGATCAATCCGAGATTCGCGGTCAGGCAGGCGATTGGCCAACAGCGCCAGATCCGCGGAAAAGCGCCCGTCTGGCTGCACCGGATGATGGGTGGCGGGATCGAGCGCATTATAGATGGGGCGGCAATCCCGCGCGCCCAGCGCCATGAAGGCCTCGATCACGGGAGACCCGCCGCCGTAGGTCAGCACATGGTCGATCCGAGGCAGGACCTGCCGCAGCGGGTGGTCGGGCGCGGCCCTGATCTCCGCCAGGGTCGCCGGCGCATCGACGTCCCAGTAGACGGTCAGGGCGTCGTCCCGCGCCCGGTCGAACACGCCCAGAAGTTCATGGTCGAAAACGCCGACGCCCGAGGCCTTGACCACCACATCCGCGTCTCCCGCCCGCGCCATGGCGGCGGCGCAGCCCTGGGGGGAGTTTTCCCACACCACGACCTCGGCCCATTCGGGCGGGTCGATGTCGCGGTGCTGCTGACGATCGAAGGCGTCGGGTTCGAGAAACAGGATGTCCCAACCCTTTTCGGCCAGGGCGCCCAGCAGGCCCCGATAATAGGTGGCGGCGCCGTTCCAGTAGGCGGACAGGAGGCTGGAACCGTAAAAGGCGATCTTCATTCCGCGATCTCCATTTGAGGGGACGGCGCGACGGCGCCGAGCCGTTCGAGCACCGCCATGAGTTCGTCGACCCGATGCGCACAGGTGTGTCGGGCGCGGATCGCGGCCAGACCATGGGCGGCGAGTTCCGCGCGCAGGCCTGGGTCCGATTTCAACGCCCGCAGCGCCTCGGCCATTTCGCTGCTCGACCGGACCATCAGGAAGTCGCGCCCGACGTCGAACAGGCCTTCGCTGTCCGACCAGGGCGCGCTGACCAGCGGAAGACCGCAGGCCAGGGATTCGAACACCCGTATGGTCGGGATGCCGGGAAGCTGTTCGACATAGAACCGGCGCGGCACATGCACGGTCGCGAGATGGCGGGCGAACACCTGGGGCGCGGCCGCATTGGCCAGCCAGCCATGATACCGGACCCCGTATCGCGACAGCATTCGCTTGGCCGCCTCGGGGTAGCGGACCCCATAAAGATCGAGCCCGAGCCCGGTCGCCGCCGTCGGCGCGAACAGGTAGCGTTCCAGTTCGGCCGTCCGTTCGCCGTCGCCCCAGTTTCCCACCCAGACCAGACCCTCGCGGTCTTGTTCGACGGTCGGCGGGCGGAACAGCCGGGTGTCGGCCGCCTCGTGCCAGACGAAGACGCGGTCGCCCCAGCCCCACTGCCGATAGACCTCCGCGAGGGTTTCGCCGAAGGCGAGCACTCCGTCGTACCGCGACAGATCGAAGGCCTTCATGGCCTCCGGTTCGCTGACGGCCCGGTGGTGGGTGTCATGGAACAAAAGGGTGAAACGGCCCGTCGCCCGCCGTCGCCCGATGGCGGCCACAAGCGCGGGATCGTTCCATTCATGCACGATGACAAGGTCGGCCCCCTCCAGCGCCCGGTCCAGGTCCAGCGGCGGGTCGAAACGATGGCTCTGAAGCTCGGGATAGGCGCGTTTATAGGGCTCCAGTCCCGCCTCGCCGTGATCCGCCACCAGATTGGCGCGGCTCCACGCGTCGCGCGGCTCCCAGGCCTCCGCCAGATGCCCGCGCGCGGTCAGTTCGCTCATGACGCCGCGCAGGAAATGGGCGTTGCCGTGGTTCCAGCAGGAGTCGAGGGAATGGGTGAAATAGACCGTTTTCACGCCGCCGCCTCCCCCAACGGGGCGCGCAGGGCGAGTACATCGGCATAGACTTCGAGCGTGCCCTCGACCATGGCGTCTACGCTGAACCGACCGGCCCGCTCCGACGCCAGCCGCCCCAGGCGGCGCGCCCGGTCGGCGTCGTCCAGCAACTCGTCCAGTACAGCCGCAAGCGCGACGTCGTCGCGCGGCTGAACGAACAAGGCAGCGCCCTCCCAAAGCTCGCGGAAGGTCGGAATGTCGCTCAGGACCAGGGCGCACCCCGCCTGCGCCGCCTCCAGCACGCCCAGGCCGAAGGGTTCGTACAGGGCGGGGGCGCAAAAGACCGAGGTCTCCGTCAGCCGCCGCCGCAGCGCCTCCCCGCTCAAGGGGCCCAGGGCGCGAGTCTTCGCCAGACGCACGGTCTGGCCGTTAGGGCCGTCCAACGGCCCGGCGGCCTCCACCGCTCCCCGCATCCGAACCGCCGCCCGCTCCAGGACGGCGATGTTCTTGCCCTCGTCCCAGAGACGGCCGGACGTCAGGACCATGCGCCGGCGCTCGGGGGCATGGAGAGCGGCAGGACGCCTCCCATTATGAATGACGACGGGCTGAACGCCGTAGCGCGCCGCAGTCGCCTGGGCGAAAGCCAGGCTGGGCGCGGTGAGCCGATCGCAACCCCGATATCCAGCGGCCAAGCGACTCGTTCGCCACTCGAAATCCTGCGGCAGGCCCGTGCCGCGCACCGCATCCCACCAGGTGGCGACGCAGGAGTGGCAGACGCCGACCACCGGCGCGCCCCAGTCGCCTTCGCCCCGCAGCGCCGGCGCATTCAGATGGACCAGGTCGGCGCCGCTCCGCGCGGCCAGGCCTCGAAGCGCCCGCTCCGCCTCTTCCAGCTGTTCGGGATGATCGGCCAGCCAGTCGAGGGACTGTCCGACTTCAACCAGCGCCAGGCCTTCAACCTGCCGCGCCGCCTGGCGGTGGGCCGGTCCCGGCGCTGGTCCCAGAACCGCCAGGGTCACGCCGACGCCGCGCGCCAGCAGACCCTCGGCGAGATCCAGCGCATAGGTCCAGACCCCTCCCACGGCATCGGTGGTCATCAGCACATGACGCGGTCGCATGCTCATGCAGCCGCCGATCCGACGCGTACATCCAGGCGGCGCTCCACCCGCAGCCAGTCCGCCAGTTCCGAAACCCCGACCCGCCAAGGTTTAGGCCGCTCCAGCCCCAGCTCCCGATGGGCGGCCGACGCGTCCGCGACGAAATAGCGTTGATCCCCTTCGCGCCAGTCCTCGAAATTCAGAGGCACGGCTCGCCCGGTCAGTTGCTCGATATGGGCGACAAGCCCCTTCAGGCTGACGGCGTTCTCGGGACCGCCGCCCAGGTTGAAGGCGCGGCCGGACACCGCGTCTATCCGGCGCCAGGCGGCGACATAGGCGTCCACCGCATCCCCGACATTAAGGATGTCGCGCACCTGCCGTCCGTCGCCGTACAGGGTGATCGGCGCACCCTCCAGCGCCCGTATCAGGAAGTGGGCGACCCATCCCTGATCCTCGGTGCCCATCTGACGCGGACCATAGATGCAACTCATCCGCAGCACGCAGGTCGGGACGTCGTAGCTGCGCGCATAGTCCAGCACATACTGATCCGCCGCGCCTTTGGAGCAGCCATAGGGCGTGTGGAAATCGAGCGGTCGCCTTTCATCGATCCCCCGCAGACGAAGCGCCGGATCAGCCGGCAGCCAGGCGTCGTTCTGCGGGGTCAGTTCGATGTCGGCCAGGTCGCCATAGACCTTGTTGGTGCTGGCGAATATCACCGGGGTGCGCCGACGGCGCGCCGCTTCCAGCACATTGAAGGCGCCGATCAGATTGACGTCGAAATCGGTACGTGGATCGACCAGGCTGGTCGTGACCGCCACCTGCGCCGCGAGATGGAAGACGACATCGGCCCTGCCGATCGCCGCGTCGACCGCCTCTGCGTTGCGGACATCCGCCGTCAGATGCCGCACCTTGGCGCCGTGCCGCAGAAGCAGCCATTTGAGATTGGTCTCCACGCCGGGCCGAGCCAGCGTGTCCAGCACCGTCACCTCATGCCCCTCGCCGGCCAGTCTGTCGGCCAGGTTGGAGCCGATGAAGCCGGCGCCGCCGGTGATCAGCACCCGGCTCATGCGACGAGCCCCCGCCGCTCCAGTTCACCGCGCGCCTGGTCCACGCGATCCAAAGCCTCCTGGCGCGCGACCCATTCGGCCAGTTCCTCCAGACCGGCGGCGAAGTCCTGGCGAGCCTCGTAGCCCAGTTGGTCCCGCGCCTTGGTCAGGTCCGGGATGTTGTGCCGGATGTCGCCGGCCCGCGCCTTTTCAGTGATCTGCGGCGCGATATCCGGCCGCCCCATCGAGGCCGCCTGCAGCCGCGCCACCTCGTCCACCGTCCTGTCCACGCCGGAGCCGATGTTGAAGACCTCGCCGTTCGCCTCGGGCCGTTCCAGCGCCAGCAGGAAGGCCCGCGCGACGTCCGAGACATGGACGAAATCGCGCCGCTGCCGCCCGTCTTCGAACACCATTGGCGCCTGGCCGTTGGCGATCCGTGACGCGAAAATCGCCAACACGCCGGTATAGGGGTTCGAAAGCGCCTGACCCGGCCCGTAGATGTTCCAAAGCCGCAGCGCACAGCTCTCCATCCCATACTGGGCCGTCAGGGTGAGGGTCAGTCGCTCCTGAACGAATTTGTTGATCGCATAGACGCTCTTCAGCGCCGGCTGCTTGGTTTCCGGCGTAGGAACGGGGATCAGCGGCCGGCCCTGCGCGTCGGTCGGGTCCCACGACCCGTCGGGATTTCTCGGACCCCGCACGACCTCCTGCCGCAGTTCGCCGTCCACCGTGCGATAAAGGCCTTCGCCATAGATGCTCATGGACGAGGCGACGACCACGCGCTGCACCGGCCGGTCGATCAACTGCTGGAACAGGACGGCGGTGCCGTATTCATTCACCGAGGTGTAGCGGTCGATCGCATACATGCTCTGCCCGACGCCCACCTCGGCCGCCAGGTGAACGACCTTGTCTACGCCGTCCAAGGCCACCCGGACCCGATCTTCATCGCGGATGTCGCCGACGATCAGCTCTACCTCAGGATCGAGTTCGTCGGGTCGCGTGGAGGTCGGATGCACCTGCTCGATCAGGCTGTCGAACGCTCGCACCCGATAGCCCTGCTCCAGCAGGGTCCGCGACAGATGACGGCCGACGAAGCCCGCGCCGCCGGTGATGAGGACAGTTTCCGACATGGATTCCTCCGGCTCAGCGGTTGACGAATTTGGAGAAGCGGCTGGTCTCGCCGCTCTTGGTCTCGTCCTGTTCCAGCAGGGCGAGTTGGCTGTCTTCAAAGACGCGGAAGAAGTCGTCCCAGGAGATTTCCTCCAGGGCTTCCTCCGGGTCTCCGAAATCGAAACGCAGCACGCCGCCGCCGTCGGCGTCGGTCGTGTTTCGGACGCGAGAGGGGCGCGCGCCGCGGGCTTCGGCCCAGCGGCGAATGGCGTCGTGGTCGGTCAGGCGTTTCGCTTCGGACATGAGAATGGCTCCGGCAGGTTCACCCGAGCAACTTCTTCTTCTACCTATCCGTTCCAGAATTTTAGGTGTTCAATTTTGAACACTTGACCAAAACCGCGATTTTTCCAGCGTGTTACAAGTGTTCAAAATCCGACACGGCTACCGCGATATTCTGTATTCAGATCGCATATCGTCTATACTTCACCGTGAGCGGAACCGACAGCTTTGTAGATCCTTCCATTAAAGCGGCCACGCGGGCCGCAGCTTTGCAAGGGATCAGCAGATGCAGCACAACTCCGTACGGATCGGCATCGTCGGCGTCGGAAACTGCGCGTCGTCCTTCGTGCAGGGCCTCGCCCATTATCGCTCGGCCGCGAACAACGCCCCCCCGCCCGGTTTGATGAACGTCGAGCTCGGCGGCTACCGCGTCGAGGACATGCGGGTGGTCGCCGCCTTCGACATCCATGCCGCCAAGGTCGGGCGAGATCTGTCGGACGCCATTTTCGCGCCGCCCAACAACACCTTCCGTTTCGCCTCGCCTCCACCATCCGGCGTGCGGGTGGCGAGAGGCCCGACGCTCGACGGGATCGGGCGATATATGGCCGACGAACTGGAGGAGAGTCCCGAGCCTCCGGTCGATGTCGCCCAGGCGTTGCTGGAAAGCGGAACCGACGTGCTGGTCTCCTATCTGCCGGTCGGATCGCAGCGGGCCACGGAATATTACGCCGAGCAGGCGCTGAAGGCGGGCTGCGCCTTCGTCAACTGCATCCCCGTCTTCATCGCGTCGGACCCCGAATGGGCGCGGCGTTTCGAGGCGCGTGGCCTGCCGATCATCGGCGACGACATCAAGAGCCAGGTGGGCGCCACCATCGTGCACCGGGTGCTGGCGAACCTGATGCGGGAAAGGGGGGTGCGTATCGACCGCACCTATCAGCTCAATTTCGGCGGCAACTCCGACTTCAAGAACATGCTGGAGCGCGAGCGGCTGACGTCCAAGAAGATTTCCAAGACCCAGGCGGTCGCCAGCCAGTTCGACGTGCCCCTGGCCGAAGACGACGTGCATGTCGGCCCCAGCGATTTCGTGCCCTGGCTCACGGATCGCAAATGGGCGCACATCCGGCTGGAGGGCACCACCTTCGGCGACGTGCCCATCAGCATGGAGGTCAAGCTCGAAGTCTGGGACAGCCCCAACAGCGCGGGCGTGGTGATCGACGCCGTGCGGTGCGCCAAGATCGCAATGGATCGCGGCGTGTCCGGCCCCCTGATCGGTCCGTCCAGCTGGTTCATGAAATCCCCGCCGCAACAGTTCACGGACGAAGAGGCCCGAGAACGGACGCGGCGCTTCGTCGAGGACGAGCCTGCGACGACCGCCGCCGATCGCAAGATCGCCCGCCTGGTCTCGTGACCGTCGTCCATCTGGTTCGGCACGGCAGCCACGACCTGGTGTCGCGACAGCTTTGCGGGCGCGCGGCGGGCGTCGAGCTGGGCGAGGTCGGTCTGAGGCAATCCCGGGCGGTGGCGCGCGTTCTGTCCCGTCCGGACCGGGTCCTGACCAGCCCGCTGGAACGGACGCGCCAGACCGCAGCGATCATCGCCGCCGCCCACGACCGGCCACTTGAGGAGGAACAAGCCTTGAACGAGATCGACTTCGGCGACTGGACCGGCCGCGCCTTCACGGAGCTTGACCCTCTGCCCGAGTGGCGCAGGTGGAACGCGCAACGCGACCAGGCCCGCGCACCCAACGGCGAGTCGATGCTGGAGGTGCAGACCCGTCTGTCGCGATGGCTCGAAACCCTCTGGGCGACCGAGGCCGGTACGGTGGCGGCGGTCAGCCACGCCGACGTGATCAAGTCCGTGGTGGCCCTCGTTCTTGGCCTGTCGATCGGACGTCATGATCGGTTCGAGGTGTCGCCCGGGTCGATCACCACGGTCGAGGCCTCGGCCGACGGCCTGAAGCTTCTTAGACTGAATGAGGTCCCGCATGGCTGAACTGACCGCCAAACAGGTCCGCGCCCGCATCGCCGAACTCGGCCCCTGGTTTCACAATATGGAGCTGAAGGGGGTCCGCACCGCGCCCGACCACTTCCTTCACGACTATCCCGCCAACAAATTCTCCCGCTTCGCCCAGGTGGTGCCTGAGGACATGAGCGGCCGAAGCGTGCTCGACATCGGCTGCAACGCCGGCTTCTATTCGCTGGAAATGAAGCGTCGCGGCGCCGACCGGGTGCTGGGGATCGACTTCGACGACCGCTATCTGGACCAGGCGCGACTAGCCGCCGAGGTCGAGGGCGTCGATGTCGAGTTCCGCAAACTGTCCGTCTATGACCTGGCGGCCCTGGGCGAGCGGTTCGATCTCGTCATCTTCATGGGCGTCCTCTACCACCTGCGTCACCCCCTGCTGGCGCTTGATCTGATCCACGAGCACGTGGCCGACGATCTGCTGCTCTTTCAGTCGATGCAGCGGGGCTCCCAGCAGATTTTCGAGCCGGAAGTCGACTACGACTTCTCCGAAACGTCCCACTTCGACCGCCCGGATTATCCGAAGCTGCACTTCATCGAGCACCGCTACGCCTCCGACTGGACCAATTGGTGGGCGCCCAACGCCTCGGCCAGCGCGGCCATGCTGAGGAGTGCGGGCTTTCACCTGCTCGAGCGACCCGAAGAGGAGGTCTACCTGTGCCGCCGCGTCGATCGACCGACCGACGCCGGCCCCGTCTATCCCGCTCGTCCAGTCGCCAACGGTCACGACAAATCCAATGGAGCCCGCTGATGATCGAAGCCGTGAAGCTTTGGAACGAGCCCAACAACAAGTCGCACTGGGATCCTCTGCTGGACCCCGAGTGGGAGCGGTTCGCCGACATGACGCGCCTGGCGGGAGCGGCCGTCCGGGCAGAGAACCCGACGATCACACGTGTGCTCGGCGGCATGTCTCCGATCGATCCCTCCTTCGTTCAACGGCTGGAGGCGAAAGGGGTTATGGAGGCGATCGACGTCGTCGCCGTCCACGGGTTTCCGCTGGACTGGAATCTGTGGCCGATCGACGAATGGCCGGCTAGGATCCAGGAGATCAAGGCTGTGACCAACAAGCCCGTCTGGGTGACGGAAGTCGGCGTCTCCGCCTTCGGCTCCGAGGAGGTCCAGGCCTGGGGGGTGAAGAGGACCGCCGAGTTGCTGATCGGCCAGGCGCCGCGCATCCACTGGTACAGTCTCTACGACCTGCCGCGGAGTTGGGAGGCGACCACGCGCCACCGCGAGGCGGAAGGCTCTTCCTACTACCGGCATTTCCACATGGGACTATTGCGCGAGGACGGCTCGCCCAAGCCGGCCGTGGAGGCGTTCCGGCCCTATGCGGAAGAGATGGGCATCTGCCAGTGGTTCCACTTCCAGGACCACCGTCTGGACGAGGCCGTACACTGGCTGAAGGATCTGGGGGTGCGTCGACTACGCACCGGCCTGTCCTGGGCGGACCGTTATCGCGAGGGCGCGCTCGACTGGTTCGACCGACAGATGGAAGCCCTGGCGGACTTCGACGTGACCGTGACCTTCTGCTTCACGCCGGAGCATCGCGGACTGGAAGCCCATCACACCAGCCCGCCCCAAGTTCCGGAAGAGTTCGCCGATTTCTGCGCCGAAATGACCGCGCGCTACGCTCCAGCTCGGGCGCCCTTTCCCGAACTTGTGCTTGCCGAGGCTGGCGCGACCTAAAGCGCCGGGGGGACCGGTCTGATTGCGTCCCGATCAGCTCTGGGCGAGGCGCAGGCCGTTGGCGGAGGCCTGTTGCAGGGCGGGGCGTTTCTGGCCGCCCGAGGCGATGATGCGGTCGATGCGGGCCTTTTCGGCGCGGAAGGCGGCGAGGTCGGCGCCCGACAGTTCGGTGCCTTCCTGGGTGCGGACGCCGGCCGGATTGATCCGCTGGCCGTTGCGCCACAGTTCGTAGTGCAGGTGCGGGCCGGTCGAGGCGCCGGTCGAACCGACATAGGCGACGACCTGGCCCTGGCTGACGCGCTGGCCGGCGCGGATGCCGGAGCCGTAGCGCGACAGGTGGCCGTAGCCGCTCTCGAGACCGTTGTTGTGGCGGATGCGCAGCCAGTTGCCGTAGCCGCCCCAGCGACGGGCCTCGACCACCACGCCGTCGGCGGGGGCGACGATCGGGGTGCCGGCGCCGGCGGCGAAGTCGATGCCCTGGTGCATCTTCTTATAGCCGGAGATCGGGTGGGTGCGGACGCCGAAGCCCGAGGAGACGCGACGGAAGCTCTGCAGCGGCGTGCGCATCATGGCCGAGCGCAGGTTCTTGCCGCTGGCGTCGAAGAACTGCGCCTCCTTGGCGTTGGAAGGCTTGAACCGGTAGAAGGTGACGCCGCGCAGTTCGGCGTACATCAGGTCGCCCACGCCCACGGTGCGACCGGCCTCGGTCACGTCGCGGTCGAAGACCATGGTGAACTCGTCCGAGGCGCGGATGTCGCGCTGCATGTCGAACTTGGTCGCGAACAGGCGGCTGGCCGAGCGGACGATCGAGGCGGTGGCGCCCAGTTCGCGGGCGCTGGCCGACAGGGACCGTTCGACGTCGCCCTTCAGGACCACGGTCTCGTGGGTGACTTTTTCTTCCAGCGAACGCAGGCGCAGGGCGCCGTCGAAGCTGCGCGACACGGTCAGCTGGCTGGCCGGGCCGGTACGCATGGTCAGGCCGATCAGGCGGGCGCCGCCGCGGCCGTCGCGCGGCTTGGCGATGGCGGTCTCGAAACGAAGGCCGGCGCGCAGGTCGGCGAGGTCGAAGGCGTTGGCGACGGTGGCGGCGACGGCGCTGGCCTCTTCCGGCGCGACGCCGGTGCGGCGCACGGCCTGTTCAAAGGTTTCGCCGCGACGAATCTGGACGGGAATGGCTTCGGGGGCGGTCATGCCGGCCGGAGCGTTGGCGGCGGCGAAGGCCTGGGCCTCCATCGCGGCCATCTGGGCCGACGAGAGGACGGGAACTTCTTCGGCCTGGGCGGGTTGATAGACCCTGCCGGCAAGCAGGGCCACCGTGATGGCGGCGGCCGCAGTGGCGACATGCGGTGCGAGACGCATCGGTTGGCGGCGAGGGTCGAACTGAGCCATCGGTCCCGTCGTGCTACAACGCTCTAGGCGTCAAACCATACTTACCAAAAATCGCGCCACGCCCTTGGGACGCGAAGCCAAGGCGTATAACCCGGCTGTCTCACTTTGGGAAGACGGACCGTTACAAAGCGTTAACAGCCGGCTCGACTGCGTATTGGTGCGTAGACGCCGACAATAGGCTTCAGCGCGGCTTTCAGCAGAAATCGGTACGACTTGTGAGAATGACTCGCGGCACGCCCTCTTATCGCCCTGCTTGACTGCAACGGAACCTCGCGACGGGCGTTCGACGGCCACGCTTGAGGCTTGTATTCACATCGGGGGCAGCGATGGTGGTCCGTAGAGACGTTTCCAATCGACGCGACATGCCAGTTTGACCGAAGTTCCGGCCAGTTCCCCCGCCCGTCCGGCTGCAGGGCCGCCGCGCCGCCCGCGCGGGCGCGCCGTGCTGTGGCGACATGTGGGCCTGGCGTTGCTGGCCGTGGCGGTAGTGGCGGTCCTGCTGCTGGCGGCGCTTTACCTGAACCGGAGAGCGGCGGCGCGCGAGGTGCTGATCGGCTGGCTGGAGGAACGGGGGATCCAGGCCGATGTCGAGGTAGAGCAGATCGAGCTGGACGGGTTCGTCGGCCGGGTCCGCATCGGCGATCCGAGCAACCCCGATGTGACGGTCGAACGGGTCGAGGTCGATTACGCCGTGGCCCTGCCCTGGTCCGAGACGGGACTGGGCGTGACCCCCAGCCGGATCCGGCTGGTGCGGCCGGTGATGCGGGCGCGCTGGGCCGACGGGAAACTGTCGCTGGGGTCGCTGGACCCGCTGGTCGAGGCCTTCACCGGCGGGCCGCCGCGCCCGGACCAGCGCGGTCCCCTGGTCATCGTCGAAGGCGGACGGGGGCGGCTGGACACCGAGTATGGGCCGATCCAGCTGCTGGCGGACGCCCGGATCGACGACGGCAAGCTGATGCGGCTGGTCGCGCGGGCGCCGGAGACGAGGCTGAAGCGTGGCGAGGTCGAGGCGCGCGGTCTGGCGGCGCGGCTGGATCTGACCACGACCGGCGACCGGATCGCCCTGAAGATCGAGGGCGGGGCGGATAGTTTCGCTGCACCGGGGGCGCGCGGCGAGGCGGCGCGGTTCAGTCTGACCGGTGACCTGCCCTATCCCGACCTGAAGACCCGGCGCGGCGACGGCCGGGCCGTGGTCGACGCGCATCTGGCCGGAGCGGTGCTGGGCGCTGGCGAGACAAGGATGCGCGACGCCGAGGTCGCGGCCCGTTTCGACGGGACGACGGCCGGATGGATCGAGACCTTCCGGCTGGAGGGGGCGACCCGTCTGGCGCTGACGGCGGCGAGGATGGACGGGCCGGGGCTGGAGGTCGGGCGGACGAAGGCCGAGGCGGCGAACGGGCGGCTGACGGTGTCGCGCGACGAGGCCGTGCGCTGGAGCCTGGACACGCCGCTGGACCTGACCGCCGCGTCGGCCCAGGCGGGGCAGGCGAAGGCGCGCGGGGTGTCGATCCGGTCCAGCGGTCTGTCGATCGGCGGTCGGGACGCGGCCTTCGAGGCCAGCGGGCCGGTGACGGCGGCCTTCGACCAGGTCGGCTTCGGCGACCTGACGCTGAAACAGGCGCGGAGCGAACTGAGCCTGGACCTGGTCAAGGACGAGGCCGTGCGGATCGCCGCCGAGGGCTGGCTGAGGTCGACCGACGGCGCCTGGCCCCTGTTCGGGCCGGAGGGGTCGGACGACATCGCCGAACTGGCCGAGATGAAACGGGCGCTGGGGTCGTTCGCCCTGAACGCGCCCGCGCTGCGGTTCGCCACCGGATCGGCGGGGACCAGTTTGAGCCTGACGCGGCCCGCGACCCTGACGCCGACGAACGGCGGGGTGCTGACTGTCGCCGAGGCGGGGGAGGGCGCCTATCGCGCCGAGGCCGGACGCCTGGGCGGCGGGGCTCTGACCCTGAACGCGACGCGCGGGCGGGGCCTGCCGGAAATGAGCGTGGCCGTGCCGAAATGGCGGCTGACCGAGGCCGGGTTCGAGGCCCTGCTGGACGGCCGCGCCCGGCTGGACTTCGATCTGGCGCGGGGGATCGACGCCCGGACGCGCGGCCTCTTGGCCATGGCCGACGGGCGGCTGACCTATGTGACGCCGGAGTGCGTCGACCTGACGGTCGAGCGGCTGGAGCTGGACGAGAACGACGTGCATCAGATCGCAGGCAGGCTGTGTCCCGAGACCGGGCCCCTGCTGACGTCCAAGGACGGGGTCTGGCGCGTGGCGGCCGGGTTCGACCAGGTCTCGGCCCAGGCGCCCTTCCTGGGCATGCGGTTCGCCGACGCCTCGGGCCGGGTCGTGGTCGACGGGACGAAGGGCGGGATCGGGCTGACGGCGACGGTGGCCGACGCGCGGGTCGTGGATGCGACGACGCCCCGGCGGTTCGAGACCCTGGCAGCCTCGGGCCGGGCCAGCCTGGCCGACGAGCGATGGACCGGCGGTTTCGACCTGACAGGGACGGGGCCGGCGGCGGGGGCGCGGCTGGGTCGGCTGACCCTGGCCCATGACGGGCGGACGGGGGCGGGCGGCGTCCGGATCGCCGCGCCCGAGATCCGGTTCGCCGAGAACGGCCTGCAGCCGTCGATGCTGAGCCCCATGGTCGAGAGCTTCATCCAGTCGCCGGCGGTCGGGTCGGTTGCGTTCGACGGGCGGATCGACTGGACCAAGGACGGCGAGCCGACCTCCGGCGGGCGGCTGACCGTGCCGGGACTGGACTTCGTCAGCCCGGCGGGCGAGGCCAAGGGGCTGAAGGGTCAGATCGAGTTCACCAGCCTGACCCCCGCCATCGTCACCGCGCCGGACCAGAGGCTGACGATCGACAGCCTGGCCGTCGGGACCGACGCCACGGCCCTGGACGTGACCTTCGACATCGACGCGGCCGGGATCAATATCGCCGGGGGCGTGATCGAGGCCGGGGGCGGGACCGTCTCGGTCGAACCCTTCGTCGTGCCGCTGGACCCGAGCCAGGCCTATGGGGGCGTGGTGGTGCTGGACCGGGTGCAACTGGGGGACGTGGTCGCCGATTCCGGGTTCGCCGACAAGGTGCTGCTGGACGCGGTGGTGTCGGGACGGCTGCCCTTCACCATGGATCCCAAGGCGGGGCTGACCATCCAGAGCGGAACCCTGGGGGCGGTCCAGCCGGGGCGGCTGTCGATCCAGCGCGAGGTCCTGACCGACGTGAACGCCGGGGGCGGGGGCGAGGAGGTGCCGCCGAGCATGGTCGAAGACCTGGCCTATCAGGCGATGGAGAATCTGGCCTTCGACACGCTGAGCGCCGATGTGAACAGCCTGGACGGGGGGCGGGTCTCGGTCCTGTTCCACATCCGGGGCCGGCACGAGCCGCCGCGCCGCCAGGAGCTGCGGCTGACCCTGGCCGAGCTGATCAGCCGCGAGTTCCTGAACCGGGAGCTGCCGCTGCCGTCCGGCACCCAGATCGACCTGACGCTGGACACCACCCTGAACGCCAACCAGCTGTTTTCCGACCTGATGGCCGTCAACCGGGCGCGCCAGGGCCAGCAGGAGGACCAGCAGGAGGGCCAGCCGGAGAGTTTGGCGGAGGGTTTGGCGGCGGACCCGCAGAAGACGCCGCAATGAGCCGAACCATTCAGAGACCGTTCACGCGCCGGCGTGCTAATGGTCGCCTCAACCTTGACCGAGCCGGAGCCCCCGCCATGATCAACAAGCGCCAGTTGGCCGGACTCGGCCTGGGGGCGGTCGCCGCCGCGGCCTGCGCCCCGACCATCCGTCTGGAGGTTGCGCCGATCCAGATCTACGCCAAATTGGATGCGGATGTCCGGGTTCGACTGGACCAGGAGCTGCAGCAGCTGCTGCAGCAGAACCCGAACCTCTTCTGATCGCCTCGCTTTTTCTGAAAGGACAGGCTGACATGACCTTCCATAAATTCCTCGCAGTGGGCGCCCTCGCCGCCGCCGTCTCCTTCGGGGGCGCCGCCCTCGCCCAGACCAGCGCCCAGAAGGCGATGATCGACCAAGCCAAGGCCGCCGGCGTCGTCGGCGAACAGGCCGACGGCTATCTGGGCTTCCGCACCGCGCCTTCGGACGCCGCCCTGCGCGCCGCCGTGGAGGCCACCAACGCCGGCCGTCGCGCCGTCTACGCCCGCAGCGCGGCCGAGGCGGGCACCACCGCCGACGTCGCCGGCGCTCGGATGTTCGAGAGCCAGCTGCTGCCCCGGATCCAGTCCGGCCAGTGGTACCGCAACGCCCAGGGCCAGTGGGTCCAGCGCTGAGGCGACCGGCTCGACCCGGCGAGATTGCACCCTGTGATCTCGCCGGGCCGAAAATCCTTATGATTTCAAAGGCTGAATTAAACTGCACAGCCTGAAATCAGTGCAGTATGCAAAAGAGTGCAATTGCCGCCGTCATCGGCGGCGTGATGTTGGACTCCAGAAAAAACAGTCCAAGACTCCAAGAGTCCAACTCGCTTGGGGATTCGATTTTCAAAGACCGACTTTCAACGAGCGGCGGCCATAATAGGCCAGGTCGAAGCCCTGTCGGGTCGATGGGCTTTTGGCGAAGTCAGGGGGCTGAAATCGCCCGATTTTCTTTTCAGAATTAGGTGGGCTGGCGCGGTCAGGCCGCCGCGCGACGCGGGCTGAGGGCGGGCAGAAGCAGGCCCTCGGTCAGGGCGCGCACGACCGGGACGGCGACGGCGTCGCCCATCAGTTTCAGGGCCGCGCTCTCGCTGGCGGGCAGACGATAGTCGTCGGCCACCCCCATCAGCCGCGCCGCCTCGCGCCCGGTCAGCCGCCGCACGCGCGCCCGGCCGCCGTCGCACACGATGACATACTGGCGCGACGAGCCGCCGGCGGGGGTGCGCAGACAGCCGGCCAGGCCGTCGAAACGGATCTCCAGCCGCTGGACCTTGCGCCCGTTCTCGACCCTGACGCGGCGATAGGCGGCGCCGACCATGCGCCGACCCGAGGCGACGGCGGCCTCCACCCGGGCGCGGTGCAGCGGGGCGGCGAGGGCCAGGACGGCCTCGCCGTCGTCCAGCCAGGCGACCGCCGCGTCCGGCTCCAGCAGGGCGGCGAGGTCGAGGTTGCGACGGGGCGGCGTGGGCAGGCTCCACCAGGCCCAGGCGTCGCGCACGGCCTGGGGCAGGCGGGCATGGGCGGCGATCAGGCGGGACGTGTGGAAGGGCGCGGACGGGCCGGGCGCCTGCGGCGCGGCGTCCAGGGCCGCGCCTCGCACAGCAACGACGAACAGGCGCGGGCGCGACTGGGGCAGCCAGTGGGCGGCGTCCATCTCAAGCGCGCCGACCCTGTAGCCGGCCTCGGCCATGGCGGCGCAGACGGCGGCGAAATCCCGTCCCGTTTCGGTCTTCGGGCCAGAGGTCAGCAGGCCGATGACGTTTTCCAGCACGATGACGCGGGGCGCGCGGTCCTGGTCCGCCAGGCCCTGCATCAGCCGCCAGAAGCCCCAGAAGGCGCCCGACCGCCCGGCCTCCAGCCCGCCGCGCGCGCCGGCCAGGCTGACGTCCTGACAGGGCGAGGAGGCCCAGGCCAGGTCTGGCGCGCCGGGCAGGTCGTCAGGGCTCAGGGTCCAGACGTCGCCCTGGACGAAGGGAATATCGGGGTGGTTGGCGACGAAGGCCCGCGCCTTGGCCGGGTCCATGTCGTTGGCGAAGACGGTGTGGATGCCTGAATCCGAACCCAAGCCCAGGCCGGCGAGGCCGCCGCCGGCGAAGAATTCGTATGCGGTGGGGCGAATCGGCATCGGAACAGCTTAACTCAGGCGCGGGCCTTGACCGAGGGCGACGTCGTCCACACCTGCGGGCCGACAGAGGGGAGCCCGTCCATGCGTTCGATTTTCGCCTTGCTGCTGGCCGGAGCCGTCCTGACCGGGGCGAGCGGCTGTTACGACCGCAACGACAAGGGGCCGGAATCGGCCCCGCCGCCCGAGACCGCGCCGGTGCTGGGCGGGGTCGATCTGGGCAGGCCGGTGCGGGCCCTGGGAACCGAACCCTTCTGGAGCGTCGAGATCACGCCGGACAATCTGGTCTATACCCGCATGGACCAGCCTAAGCAGAATGCGCCGAACCGGGGCGCCACGGTGCAGGGGACGGTCGCCACCTACGCCACCTCCACCGACCTGAAACAGGCGCTGAACGTCGTGCTGATCGCCACCGAATGTTCGGACGGGATGAGCGACCGCACCTATCCGCTGACGGCGCGGGTCGAGATCGGCGACGACACGCTGAGCGGTTGCGCCGCCTCGACCGCCGAACTCACCACCAGTTCGCCTCCCGAAGGCTCCGCGCGTAGCGGCGGCTGACCGGGGCGCTGAGGCCGCCCTCAAGGGTCAGGGTGGCGCGGCCGTCGCCGCGTTCGACGCCGCGCACCGCCGATCGGGCCACCCACCAGCTGCGATGGGTGCGGGCGCCTTCCAGCCCCTCCAGCTCCTCGACCGCATCGGACAGGCGCATCAGGATCAGGTCCGAGCCCCGGTCGGTGTGCAGCCGCAGATAATGATCCTCGGCCTGGACGGCGTGCAGGGTCGCGCCCCTGAGCTTCATCGGCAGCCGGTCCAGGAAGCGGACCGGGGGCGGCGGTTCGGACGGCGGCGGGGCGTGGGTCTGGACCGGCTGGGCCCGGCCCAGGAAGACGTTGAGCGTGGTGATCGCCAGGGTCACGACCAGAACCGGAACGAACATCTGGGGCAGGGTGGCCAGCGGGTAGAGGGCGCGGTTGAAGAACAGGCCGGTCGTGACCCAGACGATGACGCACAGGGGACCGGTGATCACCCCGGTCATCACCGCCACGGTCAGCCAGGGCCGGTCGTCCACATTCAGGAAGCGGCCGACGCCCAGACTGCACAGATGGCCCCAAAGCCCGCCCAGGACCATGACCAGAATCCAATAGGCCAGGCGCTCCGGAAAAGGCGCGCCGATGCTGCCGAAGGCGCCGGTGACGGCGAGAAAGACGCCGACCAGGCCGGCCACGACAAGACCGCGCAGCAGGGTTCGGCGGTCGTCGACGGAGGGCGTCATCGCGACGGCCCGATCAGCGGGGCGAGACGCCGGCGACGGCGCGGAAGCCGGCGGCCGCGAACCGGACCATATAATCGCCGGCCGTCTCCAGATCGCCTGAGCGGGCCAGACCGCCGGACAGACGGTCAAGGCGGCCGGTCTCGCCCAGGGTCAGGGTCAGGGCGCCGGACAGATTGTGATAGCCCCAGTAGAGATCGACCTCGCTGGCCTGGGGCAGGACGACGGCGATCAGCTCGATCAGCCGGTGGATGGCCGGATCGAAATAGCGGGCCATGGTCTCGCCGCCGAAGGAGGGGTTGGCGTTGGTCTGGGCCACCAGGGCGGCGTAGTGTTTCCAGCCGGGACCGCCCTTTAGCGACCATTCGAACGGGGGGCGCAGGAAGGCCTCGAGCAGGCCCTCCAGCGTCATGTCGGGGCCGGCGGCCTCGGCGTAGCGGTCGATGGCGGCGACGCGGTCGTTGTTCCAGACCTCGGCCCGGCGCAGGAAGACGGCGTCGAACAGGTCGCGCTTGGCCCCGAAATAATAATGGACCAGGGCGGTGTCGACGCCCGCCTCGCGCGCCACCTCGCGGATGGTGACGCCGTAGAAGCCGTGTTTGGAGAACAGGTCCTCGGCCGCATCCAGGATCAGGTCGCGGGTCTCGCCCGCCGCCTTGGCCTGGGCCTTGGGCGGACGACCGCGCCGGGCCGCCGGGGCGTCCGCGACGGCCTTGCGACGCGCGGCGGCGACGGGTCGATGGGCGGCGGTCGAAGCGTCGAGCTTGCTCATGGTCCGGAGGCTAGGCGCGCGCTCGCGCCGGTGCAACGGCGCCGCACGGCGGAGATCGAATGACGCTGGGGAATGCTGAACGTTTGACAGCCGGTCGAAACCGGGTCAGGTTCAGGAAAATCATTGAACGCTGAATAAAAGCGTCAATCGGGCTGGAAACGACAAAAAGGGGTTAGGATCATGAAGCATCATGTGAAGTGCGCGCTGCTGGCCGGCGCGGCGTGGGGCGTGCTCGCGGGGGCCTCCACGGCTCAGGACGCGGCGCCGGCGGCCCAGGCCGCCAACACCGGACAGGCCAATATGGTCGAGGACATCGTCGTCACCGCCCGTCGGCGCGACGAACAGCTGAAGGACGTGCCGGTCGCGGTCTCGGCCCTCAGCGGCGAACGTCTGGAACAGACCGGCGCCACCGACATCACCGCCCTGCAGCAGCAGACGCCGAACGCCACGGTGCAGATCGCGCGCGGCTCGAACTCGACCCTGATCAGCTTCATCCGCGGCGTGGGCCAGCAGGACCCGCTGTGGGGCTTCGAGCCCGGCGTGGGCCTCTATATCGACGACGTCTATGTGGCCCGTCCGCAGGGCGCCGTGCTGGACATCTTCGACATCCAGCGCATCGAGGTGCTGCGCGGGCCGCAGGGCACGCTTTACGGCCGCAACACCATCGGCGGGGCGATCAAATACGTCACCAAACGCCTGGGCGCCGAGCCCAGCCTGACGGCGCGGGCCGAGGTCGGGTCGTACAACGAGCATAACTTCCTGGTTTCGGGTTCGATGCCGGTCGGCGACACCTTCGCCATCGGCGGGGCTGTCGCCACCTATCAGCGCGACGGCTATGGCCAGAACCTGAACACCGGCGAGGACCAGTACGACAAGGACGTCACCGCCTATCGCGCCAGCGCCGAATGGACGCCGACCGACAGCCTGTTCTTCCGCCTGGCCTGGGATCGGGTCGAGGACGACTCCAGCCCCCGCCACGGCCACCGCGAGGTCAACTCCACCACCGGCGGCTATACGCCCCCGGCCGGCGACTACGACACCTACGCCGGCATCACCGGCGAGCAGAAGGTGGTGACGGAGGGCGTGGCCCTGACCGGCGAATACCGGGTCAACGACATGCTGACCCTGAAGTCCATCACCGCCTATCGCAGCGGCGACACCTCGACCATCATCGACTTCGACCAGACGCCCCAGCCCTTCCTGGACGTGCCGGCCATTTATTCGGACGATCAGTTCACCCAGGAGTTCCAGGCCCTGTTCACCGGCGATCGCTGGTCGGGCGTGGCGGGCGTCTTCTATCTGGACGGCACCTCGTCGGGGGCCTTCGACACCATCGCCGGCAATCTGGGCCTGGCCATCGCGGCGGCCGGTTCGGTCGACACCAAGTCCTTCTCGGTGTTCGGCGACTTCAGCTATGACCTGTCGGATCGTCTGCATGTCTCGCTGGGCGGCCGCTACACTCAAGACGAGAAGGACGCCTCGGTCCTGCGCCTCTTCTATCTGGGCGCCACGCCGACGCCCTTTACCGGCGGTGTCGATCGACCGATCTTCGCGACGCGGACCAATTACACGGCTTCGGACACCTTCGAGAAGTTTACGCCGCGCGCCAGCGTCTCGTATGATTTCAGCGACGAGATCACCGGCTACGCGTCGGTCAGCCAGGGCTTCAAGTCCGGCGGTTGGGACATGCGCGGCGACGCCGCCCTGGTGCCCCAGACGGTCGACGGCTACCAGCCGGAAACCGTCACCACCTATGAGCTGGGCCTGAAGGGGTCGGCGTTCGACCGCCGGATGAACTTCGCCTCGGCGATCTTCTATTCGGACTACCAGGACCAGCAGATCACGACCCAGCAGGTGGCGACGCCTCCGGCCGTCGGCATCGCCTCGGTGGTCGACAACGCCGGCGCCTCGACCATCTACGGCTTCGAACTGGAAGGTTCGGCCTATCTGACCGACGACATCACCGCCAACTTCTCGCTGGGCTATCTGAAGAACGAGTTCGACGAGTTCATCACCCTGGTGACGGGCACGCCGGTCGACATCTCCGACACGCGCGAACCGCAGAACTCGCCGGAGTGGTCGGCCTATTACGGCATGACCTGGCGGGGCGACATCCTGGGCGGCGAGATCCGGGTGACGCCGTCGCTGTCGTACCGATCGGACTATCACCTGTTCGACGCGCCCGATCCCATCCTGGACCAGGACGGCTATGTGCTGGCCGACGCCAGCGTGGTCTGGACCGCGCCGAGCCGGCGCTGGGAGGTCGGGCTGTTCGGGCGCAATCTGACCGATGTCCGTTACAAGGTCGGGGGCTACAACTTCTCCGGCGCGACCTTCAACAACTCGATCAGCGCCTTCTACGGCCCGCCGACCACCTATTCGGCGCGACTGACCTACCGGTTCTGATCGCCGGAAACGTCTGATGGAGGGGCGGCGGTCGTGGGGCCGCCGCCCTTCGCTTTGCAGGGGCGGCGGCTTAAGGCTAGGCTCGCGTCCAACGATAAAAAGACATGTCGAGGGAAACGCTGATGACGACGGACACGCTGACGGGCGATCATACGCCCCACCGGCCCGGCTACCGCTTCTATGTGCTGGCGGTGCTGATCCTGATCTACATGCTGAACTTCCTGGATCGGCAGATCATCGGCATTCTGGCCGCGCCGCTGAAGGCCGAGTTCGGCCTGTCCGACAGCCAGTTCGGCCTTCTGGGCGGCATCGCCTTCGCCTCGGTCTATTCGACCCTGGCCATTCCCCTGGCCTGGCTGGCCGACCGGTACAGCCGGGTGTGGATCATGACCGGGGCGCTGGCGGTCTGGTCCGGATTCACCGCCCTGTGCGGCATGGCCGGCTCGTTCGGACAGCTGTTCCTGTGCCGGATGGGCGTGGGCGTAGGCGAGGCGGGCGGGGTGGCCCCGGCCTATTCGCTGATCGCCGACTATTTCCCGCCGCATCAGCGGGCGCGGGCCCTGGCGGCCTTCGCCTTCGGCATTCCGCTGGGCATGGCGTCCGGCACCCTGGTGGGAGGCCTGCTGGCGGCGACCTATGGCTGGCGGACGGCCTTCATCGTCGTCGGTCTGCTGGGCCTGCTGGTCGCGCCCCTGCTGCGGCTGACGGTGAAGGATCCGAAGCGCGGCGGAACCGATGCGGTGAAGACCGAGGCCCAGCTTGCAGCCCTGGCGGCGGCGCCGGTCGGCACGGACCGGGCGGGCAAGATCGCGGCCCAGGTCATGCTGGGCCTCGGCGCCGGACTGCTGATCCTGGCGGGGCTGAGCTGGATGTTGGGGACGTCCCTGGGCAATCCGCTGGTGCTGGGCTTCGGCGGCCTGCTGGCCGGGGTGATCGGGGTGTCCTTGATGGTTGCGCGCCGCACCGCCTCGGTGGTGATCAGGAAGCCCAGCTTCTGGCTGCTGGGCCTGGGCGCCGCCTCGTCGTCGGTGTGCGGCTATGGGGTCGCGGGCTGGCTGCCGCTGTTCTTCATGCGCAGCTTCGACCTGACCCTGCGTCAGACCAGCTGGTATTATTCCGGCATCGCCCTGATCGGCGGCATTCTGGGCATCTGGCTGGGCGGGATGATCGCCGACAAGCTGTCGAAGAAGGGCAAGGGCGCCTATCCCCTGACCCCGGCCGTCGCCTTCCTGATTTCGGCGCCCTGTTTCATCCTGGCGATGAACTCGCCCTGGCTGATCGGCCTGGTCCTGCCGGGCGGGGGCAGCCATGCGCAGCAGCTGACCCTGGCCTTCCTGATCTTCCTGCTGCCGACCGGGCTGAACCTGGCCTGGCTGGGGCCGATCACGGCGGCGGTCCAGCATCTGGTGCCGGCGGCGATGCGGTCGACGGCCTCGGCCCTGTTCCTGCTGCTGAACAATCTGCTGGGGATCGCGGTCGGCTTCTATTATTTCGGCTGGATGAGCGATCTGCTGGCGCCGCGCTTCGGCGAGGAGAGCCTGAGATGGGCCATCTATACCGGCATGGGCTTCTATGTGCTGGCGGCGGTGCTGCTGATCGGAGCCTCGCGCACCCTCAAGAAGGACTGGGTCGACTAAAGGCAGGCTGTGGACGGTTGCACCTGCGAAGGGACGGGGCCTATAAGCCCCGCAACTCTCCCAGCAGCGGTTGCGACGGTCCCTCATGAACATCCACGAATATCAGGCCAAGCAGGTCCTCAAAGGTTTCGGCGCCCCGGTGGCCGAAGGCGTCGCGGTGACGTCCGTCGATCAGGTCGAGGCCGCCGCCAAATCCCTGCCCGGCCCGCTCTATGTCGTTAAGTCGCAGATCCACGCCGGCGGACGCGGCAAGGGCAAGTTCAAGGAACTGCCGGCCGACGCCAAGGGCGGCGTGCGCCTGGCATTCTCGGTCGAGGAAGCCGTCGCCCACGCCAAGGAGATGCTGGGCAATACGCTGGTCACCGCCCAGACCGGCGAGGCCGGCAAACAGGTCAACCGCCTCTATATCGAGGACGGCGCCGACATCGATCGTGAACTGTATTGCTCGCTGCTGGTCGATCGCCAGTACGGCCGCATCGCCTTCGTCGTCTCGACCGAAGGCGGCATGGACATCGAAGCCGTCGCCCACGACACGCCCGAGAAGATCCAGAACATCGTCATCGACCCGAACACGGGCGTGACCGAAGCCGACGTCGCCGCCATCAACGCCGCCTACGGCCTGACGGGCGACGCGGCCGAAGACGGCAAATCGCTGTTCCCGGCGCTGTACAAGGCCTTCGTCGAGAAGGACATGGACATGCTGGAGGTGAACCCCCTCATCGTCATGAAGAACGGCCATCTGCGCGTCCTGGACGCCAAGGTCAGCTTCGACGGCAACGCCCTGTTCCGTCACGAGGACATCAAGGCCCTGCGCGACGAGACCGAGGAAGACGCCAAGGAGATCGAAGCGTCCAAGTGGGACCTGGCCTATGTCTCGCTGGACGGCAACATCGGCTGCATGGTCAACGGCGCCGGCCTGGCCATGGCGACGATGGACATCATCAAACTGTACGGCAAGGAGCCGGCCAACTTCTGCGACGTCGGCGGCGGCGCCGGCAAGGAGAAGGTCGCGGCGGCCTTCAAGATCATCACCGCCGACCCGAACGTCCAGGGCATCCTGGTCAACATCTTCGGCGGCATCATGAAGTGCGACGTCATCGCCGAGGGCGTTGTCGCCGCGGTGAAGGAAGTCGGTCTGAAGGTGCCGCTGGTCGTGCGCCTGGAAGGCACCAACGCCGAACTGGGCAAGAAAATCCTGAACGAGTCGGGCCTGGCCATCACGGCGGCGGACGACCTCGACGACGCCGCCCAGAAGATCGTCGCGGCGGTCGGCTGAGGCGCTCGCCTCAGCCCGCTACCGCCCCGCTGACAGACACATTCCAGAGATCGATAGACCCATGTCCATCCTCGTCAACAAAGACACCAAGATCATCGTTCAGGGCCTGACCGGCAAGACCGGCGGCTTCCACACCGAACAGGCCCTGGCCTATCACGGCACCCAGATGGTCGCCGGCGTGCATCCGACCAAGGGCGGCACCAACTGGACCGGTTCGCACGGCGAAACCCTGCCGATCTACGCCTCGGTCGCCGAAGCCAAGGACGCCACCGGCGCCGACGCCTCGGTGATCTATGTCCCGCCGTCGGGCGCGGCCGCCGCCATCATCGAAGCCATCGACGCCGAGATCCCCTTCATCACCTGCATCACCGAGGGTATCCCGGTGCTGGACATGGTCAACGTCAAGCGCCGGCTGGAAGGCTCCAAGTCGCGCCTGCTGGGCCCGAACTGCCCCGGCGTCCTGACCCCGGACGAGTGCAAGATCGGCATCATGCCGGGCAATATCTTCAAGAAGGGCTCGGTCGGCATCGTGTCGCGTTCGGGCACCCTGACCTATGAGGCCGTGTTCCAGACCTCGAACGAAGGCCTGGGCCAGACCACGGCCGTCGGCATCGGCGGCGACCCGGTCAAGGGCACCGAGTTCATCGACATGCTGGAAATGTTCCTGGCCGATCCGGAAACCACCTCGATCATCATGATCGGTGAAATCGGCGGCGGCGCCGAAGAAGACGCCGCCCAGTTCCTGATCGACGAAGCCAAGAAGGGCCGCAAGAAGCCGATGGCCGGCTTCATCGCCGGACGCACCGCGCCCAAGGGCCGCACCATGGGCCACGCCGGCGCCGTCGTCTCGGGCGGCAAGGGCGATGCGGAATCCAAGATCGCGGCGATGGAAGCCGCCGGCATCCGCATGTCGGAATCGCCGGCCCGCCTGGGCAAGACTCTGGTGGAAGTGCTGAAGGGCTGATCGCACGAACCTCTCCCTCCCCCTGCGGGGGAGGGGCGTCGCGTCAGCGAC